>Ga0070681_10000500_pt1 | contig 32052 bp, 31 predicted proteins | sample KBSC83BmetaG_FD_65650 | JGI IMG/M metagenome (GOLD analysis project Ga0070681, IMG submission 65650) | Corn rhizosphere microbial communities from Kellogg Biological Station, Michigan, USA - KBS C8-3B metaG | ecosystem: Host-associated > Plants > Roots > Rhizosphere | place: USA: Michigan...
GCGCGGCATTGACCTCGCCCACCGACACCGCGTGCACCCAGATGCTGTCGTGCAAGCCCGGATCCGGGAAATGGCCGAACCGCTCGCGCCAGCGCGAAAAATAGCCGCGGTAGCGCACGCCGCGCGTGAACAAGCGCCACACGATGATCGGCGTGGCCAGGTAGATCGCGATGGTGTACAGGAATCGCAGCATGCGCGCATGTCGACGAGGTCGCGCGAGTATAGCGATGGCCTCACGTATCATCGCGACCGCATGCAACGGCCCGCCTTCCAAGCATCCCTGCTCGCGCCGCGGAACTGGCCGGCGTGGTTTGGCGTGGCCGCGCTGGAACTGCTGATGCTGCTGCCCTGTGCGCTGATACTGCGCGCCGGCGCGGCATTCGGCGCGTTGCTCGCGCCGCTGTTGCGCGAGCGCCGGCGCATCGTCGCGCGCAACCTGGAGCTGTGCTTTCCGCAAATGGGCGAAGCCGCGCGGGCGAAGCTGCGCGAGGATGCGCTGCGCGACATGGGCGTGATGCTGGGCGAGTTCGCGCTGGGCTGGCTGGCAAGCGATCGCAAGCTCGACGAGCTGCGCGTGGCCGTCGACGGCATGGAGCACCTGCACGCGCTGCGCGAGCAGGGCCGTGGGGCGCTGCTGCTGGGCGGACATTTCTCGCACCTCGAGCTGTGCGCGCGGCTGATTTCGCGGCGGCTGCACATCGCCGGGATGTACCGGCGCATGGATTCGGACGTGTTCGAATGGCTGGTGCTGCGCGCGCGGCTGGATTACGCGGATGCGATGTTCGACAAGGACGAGTTGCGCGCCTGCGTGAAATACATGAAGCGCGGCGGCTTCGTGTGGTACGCGCCGGACCAGGACATGCGCGGCAAGGATTCGGTGTTCGCGCCGTTCTTCGACATCCCCGCCTCCACCATCACCGCCACGCACCATCTCGCGCGATTGTCGGGCGCCGCGGTCGTGCCTTTCTTCCACCGCCGCCTGCCCGATGGCGGTTACGTACTGCGGCTGGAAGCGCCGCTGGAAAACTTTCCGACCGCGGATGTGGTTGCCGACACGGCGCGCATCAATGCGCTGATCGAACGCATGGTGCTGGAAGCGCCCGGGCAATACCTCTGGTCGCACAAGCGATTCAAGACGAGGCCTACTGGAATGTCATCGATTTATTGACAGACCAGGGGGGGGATAAATTCGGTGACGTGGGTTGGATAACCAGCTTCCAGCTTAGGGAGAAGTATCATGCAGAAGATGTCCACAAACTGGTTAGGCGGCTCGAGTTTGGCGATCAGTGCGCTGCTATGTTTGCTCTTGACGACGACGATCTCGGTCTCAGCTGGAACACTCCGCGCGCAGCAAACCATACCAGCCGGAACTTTGGTCGAATCGGTTCGCACATTACACGGCCAAATCGCTATTACTCAGTTCGTTATGCAAGCGGGCATCGGCACGTCCATGTTTCGAAACAATGGCAGTGCCAGCCCTTTTGATCACACCAGCACGAACGTCACCCTAACTATCGACCACAAGCGGCTTACTTCTACCAATCAGGCAGTTTCCGATGCTCTTCATGGCGAAGATGGGCCGCTTCTATGGTCCAACGGCGACACCATGACGTTTTCTTACAACCAAGGATGCACGCACTACGTTGATACGTACACTTGGGAAGGCGGCTCAGGTGGTTGGTGGGTACTAACCGGAGAGTCTAGAACCCAGATTAACTCACCCCAGTGCAACAAATCAGGCAATTAGCACGAAAACCCAGCATCCATCGCCGCTCGTAGTGAGCGAGCGGCGATGAATTAGTCAAGTCCTTACACGTTTCTCTTTCAAGAGAAAGAAGTTAACGGGGCTTTTCCGGCCTACGTGCCTCGTGCAACTTCGCGTACTTCAGGAATACGTAGAACGCGCCGATGGTGCTGGCGATGAAACCCGCCCAGCCGGAGAGGAAATAACGTTTGAGGAGGTACTGCCGCAGGAAGAAGATCGGCGGATACAGCACCATCATGGGACCGCTGAAGCGCTGTTTCCTGGCCAGCTTGTGCACCGCCATGCCCGATGAATAGCGATTGATCTTCTCCACGCGCGCGGCGATGTTGCCGTCGCCGTCGTTGACGAAATCGGCGCGCCGCAGGGTCTTTACCGGGCCGTCCACTTCCACCGCCGCGTGCACGGGCACGTCGTTCATGCGACCGCGGCGCCGGTCGAACAGCCGCAGGTGGCCGTTGCGCCAGGAATATCGGTGCTGCACCGTCCAGAACATCCGCTCACGCCGGGGCAGGCGGAAGCCCGCCGCATCCGGCTTCTCGAGCGCGCGCTCGATCACCTCGCGCGTGCCGGGCGAAAGCACTTCGTCCGCATCGAGGTTGAGGATCCAGTCGAAGGAAGCCATGTCGATCGCGCGCTGCTTTTGCGGGCCGTAGTCGTCGAAGGGGTGGAAGGCCACGCGCGCGCCGTGCCGCCCGGCGATCTCTACCGTGGCGTCGGTGGAACCCGAGTCCAGCACCACGATCTCGTCTGCGAAATCGGCCGCGGCCAGACAGCGCTCCAGCGTATCGGCGTTGTCGCGCGTGATGATCACCAGCGAGAACTTTTCACGCGGCATGCCACGTTTCCACTTGCGCGAATTGTCCGAGCGCGCCGCTTCTACCCGCGAACAATCCGGCGCACCACAGGCTCAGCAGCCACCAGAACAGCGATCCCCACCAAGCCGAATAGAACGCCAGGTGCGTGTTCAAGGGAAACACCATCACGAACAGTGCCAGGGCCGCCGGTGCCGCGCGGATCCGCGTCGTGGCTTCGGCGCGCCCCCACGCGCGCAACGCCAGCGCGATGCCGAGCACCCACAAGGCGAGGCCGATCGTTCCGGTATCGTCCAGCACCTCCAGCACGATCTGGTGCGGATGGCAGGCGCCCTGCCCCTCGCCGCAGGCTTCGTCGGTGAGGAAGTGATCGCCCGGCCGCGCGAACTCCGGGTACGCGTAGCGGAAATCGCGCACGCCCACGCCGTTCACCGGATGCGCCGCGTACATCTTCAACGCGGTGCGCCAGATGTCCATGCGCCCGCTCAAGGCGGTGTCGAGTCCCTGCGATTCGCCGCCGAAGGCTTCCAGCGTGCGCTGCATGCGCTGGTCGAATCGCGGCGAGGTCTTCCAGGCGATGCCGATGGCCAGCGCCGCGACCAAGCACGCGCAGACCGCCCACAGCGCGAAACGCGCCGGCGTGCGCGCCTCGCGCCAGAGGAACACGATCGCCGCGAGCGCGTACGTCACCCAGGCCGCGCGTTCTCCGGCCAGCAATATCGGACCGAGCAGGAACAGCAACGCGGCGACCAAGCCGAGGCGCCCGGAACAGGCGCGCGCGCTCCACAGCACGAACGGCGACAGCACCGCCAGCACCGGCCCGAGTTTCAGGTCGTCGGCGCCGAAGATCCCCGAGATGCGCAGCGCTTCGGCATGACCGCCGAGGCTGTAGCCGGTGAGGATCTGCACCCAGGCGTCCAGCGCCCACAGCGCGACCAATGCGCCGGTGAAGAAGTACAGCGCGCGCAAGCGCGCCTCGTCGCGCACGATCCAGCACACGTAGCAACCGAACGGCGCGAAGCGGATCAGCGCGGCCACCGTGTTCCAGCTCCTGCCCGCGGGCACCGCGTCGAGCGCGGAAACCAGCGCCGCAACGAAGTAGCAAGACCACAACGCGAGCAGCAGTTTCGATGCGGCATCTCTTCGCAGCGCGGGCGAGCGCGCGAACAGGATCAGCGCGCCGATCAGGCAGGCCAGCACCGCGACTTCGCTGGCGCGACCGAACGGCAGCAGCAGGATCACCGCCGCGACCGGCAACAGCGGCAACAGCGGCGCAGCTCTTTGCGCAAAGGACATCGATCGGCCTGCGGAGAAACAGGCGCGATTGTAGTGAGTTGCGAGTCGCGAGTCGCGAGTCGTGAGTCGAATACCTGGCTCTGCTCACCACTCGGCTTTTTGCACTCACGCGGCCGCGATTTCTCCGTACAGCTTCAGCGTGGCCTGCTGCATGTCGCCGAGGCGATAGCTTTGCAGCGGCGCGATCGGCGGCGCGGCGCGCAACAGTTCGGCGGCCCGCTCGGTCAATCTTTCGACGTCGCCCGGCGGCACGCGTCCGGCCGGATACAACTCGGCAAGCAATTCGCCCACGCCGCCGTGCGCATAACCCGCCACGGGCCGGCACAGCGCCAGCGCCTCGATCACGGTGCGGCCGAAGCTCTCGGGTTTGTTGGAGAGCTGCAACACCAGCGCGGATTCGGCGAAGATGTCGCGCACGTCCGGCCGCGGTGGCGTGAACACCACCGCGTCGAACACGCCGCGCTCGCGCGCAAGCGCATGCAACTCGGCGAGATAGGCCTCGCGTCCCGCTTCGATCGCGCCCAGCAGCAGCAGGCGTGCGTCGACTCCGCGCGCGCGCAAACCGGCGATCAGGGCGATCGCGTCGGCGTGACCTTTCAGCCGCGTGCCGCGGCCGGGCAGCGTCAGCAGCGGCGCCCCCGACAGTTGCGGAAACTCGGCGAAGAAACGCTGCCGCCAGGAATCATCCGGGCGATAGCCGTACGGGAATTCCTCGGGATCGATGCCGCGCGGGATCACGGTCAAGTGCGCGGGATCGACGTGGTAGTGGCTGAGCACGAAATCGCGCACCGTTTGCGACACCACGATCACGCGCTCGCCACGGGTCATGATGCGGCTGTAGCTGCCTGGTGTATTGAGGCCGTGCACGGTGGTGACGAAATGAGGTTTGTCGCGCATGCCGCGCAACGCGAGCCAACCCACCCAGGCCGGCAGGCGCGAACGCGCGTGCACGACATCGGGACGAATCTCCTCGAGCAATCGCCGCAGCGGCCGGACGTGGCCGAGTGCGCGCAGCGACTTCTTCGACAGGTCCAGGGGGACGTGCTCGCTGCCTTCTCCGTGGAGTTGCTCGATCAGGCGGCCGCCGGCGGAAATCACCACCGAGCGATGCCCGGACTCGACCAGCGCGCGCGCGATTTCCAGGGTGGAACGTTCCGCGCCGCCGCTTTCCATCGCCGGCACCAGTTGCACCACGGTCAGCGGACGGCTTTGCGGCGTCGGGGATTCGGCCATGGAAGGGACGGCGAGGCTGACTGGCGCGGAATACATGCAAGGCTACAAGCAAGAAACAAGCCTTGGAGGGCCGCTTTCCGCGCAGCCGTCCCGGGCGCTGCGAATGGACGCCGGCAGCTTGCAAAGATTCCGTGAAGAGCCCGCTACTTCAGAACGAAGATCGCTCCGCAGTAGGGACATTGCGATTCTCCGCCGTCTTCCTCGATCGGCAGGTAGACACGCGGATGCGAATTCCACAGCGCCATTTCCGGCAGCGGACACGACAAGGGCAATTGCGCGCGGGTCACCTCGTAACGGCGTTGCGCGTTGGCTTGCAGCGTGGCGTGTTCGACGGGTTGACTGCTCATCGTTCGTGGCCGGTCCGGATGCCACATTCTAGCCCACCCGCCACGCACTCATTGTCCGCCTGCAGCCTGCTCCAGCGGCAGCACCTTCGTCTTCCAGGCCCGAGCCTCGATCGCTTCCGCGCTGATCGTCAACTGCAGCGCATCGCCCACCATCGGGATGCCGCCGGCCACGCCGAAAGCGCTGCGATCGAACCGCGCCGTCGCGCCGAAGCCGAGCGCAGGCGCATCGATCATTGGATAGCTGCCGCCCTTGTTGAGGGTGACGTTGAGCGTCACCGGACGTGTCACGCCGTGTAAGGTCAGATCCCCTTCGACCACGAACCGGTTCTTGCCCAACGGACGCACCTTCGTGCCGGCGAAAGTGATTTCAGGATATTTCCCGGCGTCCAGAAATTGCGCACCGAGCAGTTGCTTGTCCAGCGCCGGGACGTGCGTATCGAGGCTTTTCACCGGGATGGTGACGCGCACCGACGACCTGGACGGCGCGTCGGCGTCGTACACCAGCGTACCCTGCACCTGGTCGAACTGGCCGGTGGGACGCGAAAAGCCCAGATGGTCCCACGAGAACAGCACCTGCGTGTGCGGCGGATCGAGCGTATAGCGGATCGGCGCGGCGGAAGCGGCGCTCGTTGCGGCGAGCACAATGGCAAACACGATTGCGGATTTCATCGAACTCTCCTCATTGGCCGGTTGCCGCGCAGGAATCGCCAAAACATGCGATAACGCGCGCTTTCGATACGACGACGAAACGGATCGCACGAAATCGACATGCGCGAAGCTTGGGTGATCACCGACGGCACGGCGGGCAACGAGCGGCAGGCCCTGGCGCTGGCGCAAGCGATGGACGTGCCGGCGCGCGTGCTGGCCCTGCCGCTGCGCAAACCATGGGCGTGGTTCGCGCCGCGCGAACTGCCAGGCGGGCGGCTCGCGCTCGGGGTGCGCGACCGCGAAGCTTTCGCGCCGCCGTGGCCGAAGCTCGCGATCGGCTGCGGACGTTCGGCAGCGTTGCTGACGCGCCTGCTGCGCGAATTGTCCGATCGCGAATGCTTCTGCGTGCAAGTCCTCGATCCGCGCATCGATCCGCGACACTGGGACGCGGTGATCGCGCCCCGGCACGACGGGTTGCACGGCGGCAACGTCATCGAAACGCTGGGTTCGTTGAATCCCGTGGACGATGCATGGCTGGCGAACGGCCGCGAAGCCTTTGCCGAGTTCGGGCACCTGCCGCAACCGCGCACCGCCGTGCTGCTGGGCGGGCCGCGTCGCGGCATCGCATTCGACGACGCATTCCTGCACGCGCTGGTCGCAGGCATCACGCACCGGCTGCAACGGGAAGGCGGCAGCGTGCTGGCCACTGCTTCGCGGCGCACGCCGCCGGCCTTCGCGCGCGGCCTGCGCGAGGCGCTGGCGCATTTTCCGGGCACGTTCTGGAGCGGCGAGGCCGATGGTCCCAATCCGTATCCGGGGCTGCTCGCATGGGCCGATCGCATCGTCGCGACGCCCGATTCGGTCAACATGCTTTCAGAAGCCGCTGCGGTCGGCGTCCCCGTGCACACGCTCGCACCCGCGCCGCTGCCGGACAAGCTGGCGCGCTTCCACGCCGCATTGCGGGAACGCGGCTCGCTGCACGATCTCGATCACGAGCCGGGACGAAATATTGCGTCTCCGCTGCGGGAAACAGCGCATGTCGCCGGGCAGCTAAGGCGAAAAATCGAAACCGGCCTGGCGCGCGATGCGCAGCACCTCGGCGGCGATTGACGCGAGGGCATCGTCGCACGCGGCGATGCGCGGCCGCGCGTCCAGCGTGCAAGCCAGCGCGCGCCCCAGCAGCATCGCGTGCGCCTCGCGCAAGGTCAGAGCGTCGTCCCGGGGCAACACTCCGGCGTCGGCACAAGCCTCGACCAGGCCCGGCGTGTCGGTGCGGTGCGCCAGTCGCGGATGCCGAGCCGCATTCAACAGCACCAGACCCTGCAGCAGGAACTCGATATCCAGCAATCCACCCGCGCCCTGTTTCAGGTCGAAGGTTCGCACATCGGAACGGTCGCGTTCGGCACGCCACTGCGCGCGCATGCGCCGGATCTCGGCGATCGTGGCCTCGGCGTCGCGCGGCCGCGCCAACACGTGCGCGCGGTCGCGCGCGAATTCCGCGCGCAAGGCGCCGTCGCCCGCGATCGCCCGCGCGCGCACCAGCGCCTGGTGCTCCCACACCCAGGCGCGTTCGCGCTGGTACCCGGCATAAGCGGAAAGGCTGGCCACCAGCAGTCCCTTGCTGCCGTCGGGTCGCAACCGCGTATCCACTTCGTACAGCCGGCCGCCGCGCGTGGGCGTGGACAACCAATGCACCACGCGCTGCGCCAGCCGCGCGTACCAGCGCGTGCCTTCCAGGGGGCGCGCGCCGTCGCTCCCCATCGCCGCCCGCGCGGAGTCGTAGACGAACACAAGGTCCAGGTCGGATGCAAAACCCAGTTCGCAACCACCGAGGCTGCCGTAACCGATCACGGCGAAGCCCGACGAGTCGCCCGGCAAGCATCCATGTTGCGCGACCAGTTCGCGCATGGCCAGTTCCAGCACCGCGCCGATGACCGCGCCAGCCACATCCGCGAGCCGCCGCGACGTGGCCACCGCGTCGGCTTGCTGGTCGCGCAGGGCCAGTCCGGCGCGCAACACGAAACTGTCGCGCCATTCCGCGATCGCAGCCAGCACGGCTTCCGCGTCGTCTTCCTGTCGCACCGCATCGAGCAGTTCGAGTGCGATCAGATCTTCACCATCCGGAAGATGTTCCAGGCGCGGATCGAGCACGTCGTCCAGCAACAGCGGCTGCGCGATCACGCGCTCCGCCAGCCAGGCGTCTTCCGCGCACAAACGAGCGAGCCGCGTGCGAGCGGCCGGATGTTCCTCCAGCAACGCCAGGTATGCCGAGCGGCGGGCGATCGCCTGCACCAGCTTGCCGAGATTGATCAACGCCGCGTTCGGCGCGCGGGTCTTGCGCGCCGCTTCGATCAGCGACGGCAGAAGATGATCCAGCCGCTGGGTGCCGCGCGCGGACAATCCGCGCAACGATGCCGCGCCCGCGAGCGTCGAAACCAGCGCATCATCGGCGGCGAAGCCCGCGCCCTGCAATGCGCCGGCGTCCAGCCTCTGCGCGCGCGCGGCGCGCCACAGGTTTTCGCCGGCTTCCGACGACCCGCCTTGCGCGTGTTCTCCGGCGCGTGGCAACAACACCGCGGCGAACGCTTCCGAGACGGCTGCGCGATGCGCATCCAGCGCCGCCTGCAGCGCGTCCCAATCGGCGAAATCCAGCCCGGCCGCCAGCCGGGCGCGCGCCAGGGGATCGCCCGGAATCGCGTGCGTCTGCTGGTCGGCGAACATCTGCACGCGGTTTTCGAGGCGACGCAGGAACAGGTATGCCTCGCGCAAGATCCTGACGCGATCGGCGGGCAGATAGCCGCGGCGCGCGCAGGCATCCAGCGCAGGCAAAAAGCCCTGTACGCGCAGCGCGGGGTCGCGCCCACCGCGGATCATTTGCTGCAGTTGCACGATGAACTCGATCTCGCGGATGCCTCCCGGACCGAGCTTCAGGTGATCGGCCAGATCGCGGCGCGCGACTTCCGCATCGATCAGCGCCTTCATCTCGCGCAGGCCCGCCAGCGCGGTGTAGTCGAAATAGCGCCGGTAAACGAACGGACGCAGCAATTCCAGCAGGCGTTTTCCGGCGACGACGTCGCCGGCGACCGGTCGCGCCTTGATCCAGGCGTAGCGCTCCCAGTCGCGGCCCTCGCGCTGGTAGTACTGCTCCATAGCCGCGAACGAGGCCGCGACCGGCCCCGCTTCGCCGAAGGGACGCAGGCGGAGGTCCACGCGCGCGGCTATGCCATCCATGCCGGCCTCGTTCAGGCTTCGCACCAATTCGCGTGCCACGCGCGCGAAGAATTCCGCGTTGTCGAGTGCGCGGGCGCCATCGGTCTCGCCGCTTTCCGGAAAGGCAAGGATCAGATCCACGTCGGAAGAAAAATTCAGCTCGCCACCGCCGAGCTTGCCGAGCCCCATCACCACCAGCGACTGCGGTGCGCCTTGCGGATTGCGCGGAATCCCGAAGCGCGAGCGCATGCGCGCTTCCGCATCGCGCAAGGCGGCGGCGATCAATGTTTCGTACAACACGGTGGTGCCGCTCAGCGTGTCGGCCAGGTCATCCAGGCCGTTCACGTCGCGAAACACCAGCCGCAATGCCTCGGCGCGGCGGAAGCGGCGCAGTCGGGCGTGGAAATCGTCGCCGCCCGAACCCAACAGGGATGCGCGCGCCGACGCCGGCGCCGGATCGCGCAACCGATCCAGGCCGCGCGCGTCCAGCAGCCGTGGATCGCGGCGCAGGGCCTCGAAAGCGAAGTCGCTGGCCGTCAGCAGCCGGCGCAGCCGCTCGGCCACCCCGGCGTCGTCGTGCAGGCGGATGCCCGCGCCACGGCAGAGCGCCGTCAATTCGGCGTAGCGCGCATCGGTCAACGCGTGCGGTTGTGAAGGCGTTGTGACCCCGGCCATGCCTCGATTATGCCCGTCTGTCGCCAACGACCGGTTCATGTCGGCGCGGTTACATTTCTGTTTCAGGATCGGTACCGCCGCATGTCGATTATCCCCTTCTCCCAACGCCATTCGCTGCTGCCGCGCGCGATCTTCGCCGCGTTGCTGGCGGTGCTGTTCGTGCTCGCCACCGGTTTGCTGGACGGCGATCCGGGCGTCACGCCGCTGAATCTCTTCATCGCGCCGCGCGCGCTGATCGCCAACGCCCTGCCGGGATTGCTGCTGGCCTCGGTGTTGGTGGCGCTCACGCGCCGCGCGCTGTTCTCCTTCCTCCTCGCACTGGGGGCGGAAGTGATGTTGTACTGGATAAATGCGCAGAAGGTGGCAAACCTCGCCTCGCCCCTGGTGCCGGCGGATTTCCACATGCTCGGCCAGTTGCGCGAAGGCGGCGCCCACCTGCTGAGCGGTTATGCGCACCTCGGCGCGTGGTGGCTGGCGGCGGCGCTCGCGGGCGTTCTGGCGCTCGTCGCGCTGTGGCGTTACGAACCGCCTCTGCTCGGCAAACGCGCCGCGCCGCGCGCGGGCCTCGCCGCTGGCGCGCTCGCCGCGTTGCTGTCGCTGTGCGCCGGCTGGTCGCCCTGGCACGTGCTCTACAACAAAGGGGCGCTGGCATTCCAACCCTGGTCGGCCACCGAATCAGCCAAGACAGGCGGCGTCATCACGATGCTCGCTTTGTACCGGCTGGACTATGCCGGCACACGCGCCAGGGTGGATACGAGCGCCGCGCGTACGCTGCTCGGCAACACGGAAGATGCGGTGCGCGCCCGCATGGCGGCGGGCAATGACGGTCTGCGGCCGGACATCGTGGTGGTGCAGAGCGAGTCGTTCTTCGATCCCGGGCGCATGCGCGGCTATGCGCCGTACCAGTTCATACCCAATTTCGAGCGACTCGCCCGCGAAGGCGAATCCGGCCAGTTGCACGTGCCGACCTTCGGCGGCGGCACGATCCGCACCGAGTTCGAAGTTCTGACCGGCCTGCCGCTGCGCTATTTCCCGCAAGTGCAGTTTCCGTATCTGCAGATCGACGCCAAGGTGATCCCCGGCCTTGCGCGCACCCTGCGCTCCAACGGCTACACGACGATCGCGATCCACGACAATAACCGCGGCTTCTGGAATCGCGCGAGCGCCTTGCAACGGCTCGGCTTCGACCGCTTCATCGCAATCGACGGGTTTCCGAAGGACGTGCCGCGCGACGGCCACTATGTCGCCGACAGCGCGCTGACCGATGAGATCCTGAGGCAACTGCGAGACTCGGGGCCGCCGCAATTGATCTTCGCGATCAGCATGGAGGCGCACGGTCCGTACGACGGCAGTCCGGGGCCGATCAACCTGGCCGAACGCGATGCCATTCCGGTACCTCGAGGCGTAACCGGCACGGCGAAGGCGATGTTGCAGAACTACCTCTACCACCTGCGCCACGCCGACGAACAACTTGGCCGGCTGGCCGGTGCGCTGTCGCAACGCGCGCGTCCCACGCTGCTGCTGTTCTATGGAGACCATTTGCCTGCGCTCGGGCAGGCGTTCGAGATCAATGGTTTCAAGGACGACCAGGACCAGCTCGCGCAGACGGGCTCATGGCTGCTGATCGATCCTGCGCACCCGCAGGGCACGCCATCGGAAACGCTCGCGGCCTGGGCGTTGCCGGGACAACTGCTCGAACGGGCCGGCATCCGCGATGACGCCTGGTTCGCGCTCACCGACGTCATGGCGCCGCAGCTTTCGGCGCTGACCCGCGCGCCGGACGCGCCTCCGGCGCCGGAGGACGCGCAGCAGCGCGCGCTCGACCAGGGCATGGTCAACATCGCGCAATTGCGCCTGAAGGGCAAGCTGCAGAAGCTGATGCCCGATGGCGACACGCAAGCCGAACTCGCCGCGCGCTCGCCGCATCCCCAGGCACAGCCGACGCTCGCGACGCCGAACGGAGCGTCGCAGTAGTCGGCGTCGGGAATTTCCGGAAAGGACAAAAAAGCCCCGCGATTTCTCGCGGGGCTTTGCGTTTGCCCTGGACTCCGCTTCTGCGCCGGCACATGGAAGTGCCGGCGTGAGCAGTCGCAAATCAGGGAAGATTTTGCGACCGGGAGTTAGAAATCCATTCCGCCCATTCCACCCATTCCGCCGCCCATGCCGGCGCCGCCGCCGTGGTTGTGCTCTTCCTTCTTCGGCGCTTCACCCACCATCGCTTCGGTTGTGATCATCAGGCCGGCGATGGAAGCCGCGTTCTGCAGCGCGGTGCGGGTGACCTTGGTCGGATCGAGGATGCCCATCTCGACCATGTCGCCGTACTGGCCGGTCGCGGCGTTGTAACCGAAGTTGCCCTTGCCGTCGCTGACCTTGTTCAGCACCACGCTGGGCTCGTCACCCGAGTTGGTGACGATCTCGCGCAGCGGCGCTTCCATCGAACGCTTGGCGATGGTGATGCCATGGTTCTGGTCTTCGTTGTCGCCCTTGACCGAACCGATCGACGCCAGTGCGCGTACCAGCGCCACGCCGCCGCCGGCCACCACGCCTTCCTCGACCGCCGCGCGCGTCGCGTGCAGCGCGTCTTCCACGCGCGCCTTCTTTTCCTTCATCTCGACTTCGGTGGCGGCGCCGACCTTGATCACCGCCACGCCACCGGCGAGCTTGGCCACGCGTTCCTGCAGCTTCTCGCGGTCGTAGTCGGAGGAAGTCTCCTCGATCTGCGCCTTGATCTGCTTGATGCGGCCCTCGATGCCCTTGGTGTCGCCGGCGCCGTCGATGATCGTGGTGTTTTCCTTGGTCACCACGATCTTCTTGGCACGGCCGAGATCCTTGACCGTGGCCTTCTCCAGCGCCAGACCCACTTCCTCGGAGATCACCGTGCCGGCGGTGAGGATCGCCATATCTTCCAGCATCGCCTTGCGGCGGTCGCCGAAGCCCGGCGCCTTCACCGCGCAGACCTTGACGATGCCGCGGATGGTGTTGACCACCAGCGTCGCCAGTGCCTCGCCTTCGACTTCTTCGGCGACGATCAGCAGCGGCTTGCCCGACTTGGCGACGCCTTCCAGCACCGGCAGGAGATCACGCACGTTGGAGATCTTCTTGTCGTGCAGCAGCACGTAGGGCTCTTCCAGCTCGCACTGCATCGATTGCTGGTTGTTGATGAAGTACGGCGAGAGATAGCCGCGATCGAACTGCATGCCTTCGACGACATCGAGCTCGTTCTCGAGGCCGGAGCCGTCTTCGACCGTGATCACGCCTTCCTTGCCGACCTTGTCCATTGCCTCACTGATCAGCTTGCCGATCACCTCGTCGCCGTTGGCGGAGATGGTGCCGACCTGCGCGATCGACTTGGAATCGGAGGAAGGCTTGGAGATCTTCTTGAGTTCCTCGACCGCGGCGGCAACCGCCTTGTCGATGCCGCGCTTCAGGTCCATCGGGTTCATGCCGGCGGCGACAGCCTTCATGCCCTCGCGGATCATCGCCTGCGCCAGCACGGTCGCTGTAGTCGTGCCATCACCGGCCACGTCGGAAGTCTTGGAAGCGACTTCCTTCACCATCTGCGCGCCCATGTTCTCGAACTTGTCCGCCAGCTCGATTTCCTTGGCCACGGACACGCCGTCCTTGGTGATAGTCGGCGCGCCGAAGCTCTTCTCGAGCACGACGTTGCGGCCCTTGGGGCCGAGGGTGGCCTTGACGGCGTTGGCCAAGGTGTTGACACCGCGCAGCATGCGTGCGCGCGCGTCTTCGGAAAAACGGATTTCTTTGGCTGCCATGTGTGTGATTCCTTGAGACTTTGCTTTTGATCGTCATACCGGCGCAAGCCGGTATCCAGTTACTTGGAAGAGCCGGATTCCGGCCTGCGCCGGAATGACGGCTGGAGAATTCCGAGCGGTTCCGCTCAGCCTTCGATCACAGCCATCAAATCCTCTTCGCGCATGACGAGCAGTTCCTCGCCATCGATCTTGACCTCGGTGCCGGAGTACTTGCCGAACAGCACCTTGTCGCCCGCCTTGACCGCCAGAGGACGAACCTTGCCGTCTTCCAGGATCTTGCCGGTGCCCACGGCGACGACTTCGCCCTTGATGGGCTTTTCGGTGGCCGTATCGGGGATAACGATGCCGCCGGCGGACTTGGTTTCCGCCTCCAGGCGCTTGATGATTACGCGGTCGTGCAACGGACGAAGCTTCATAACGACTCCAGCTTGTTTCAGGTGGGTGGAACGCCCCTTAGAGACTGTTAGCACTCGGGGCCAGAGAGTGCTAATTGTAGATATAAAACCGGCCTGCGCAAGCCCGGACCTCCAGCCTAATGTGGGCGGCTTTCAGCGATTCAAGGGGCTATCCTTCCCTCGTCGCGACCACGACATTCCTGGATGTCCGACATCCTGCTCATCCTCTCCACCTGCCCGAACGCCGAAATGGCGGCGAAGCTCGCCCGCGTGCTCGTGGAGGAGCGGCTGGCTGCATGCGTCAACCGGGTTGCCGGAGTGGCTTCGGTCTATCGCTGGCACGGGCAAATCCACGAAGACGCCGAGGTGCTGCTGCTGATCAAAACCACCCGCGAGCGCATCGAACCATTGCGCGCACGGCTGGTCGAGCTCCATCCCTACGAAGTTCCGGAACTGATCGCGCTGGATGTCGTCGCCGGCCACGTGCCCTATCTTGACTGGCTGCGCGAACAAACCAGGCCTGATGACCCGGCGGCGAACAGCTGACCTGTGAGCTGGCGGTGTCGCGACCGGTCCTGCGACAATGGCCTGTTCTTCACCGGCGCTGCCCGATCTCCGCGCGATGTTGTCGAAAAACCGCCTCTTCCACCTGCCGTGCACACTTGCGCTCGCCCTCTTGCCGTGCCTCGGCATGGCCCAAGGTGCCGCCTCCGGCGAAGCGCAGTTGCTGCAAGCCACGGAGGCGTTCCGTCTCGACGCGCGCATCGGTCCACCCGGCACATTGCACCTGCACTGGGTCATCGCTCCGCACTACTACCTCTATCGGGGGCGAATCCATGTGCAGCCCGAAGATGCGGCCACGCATCTGGGCCGGTTGAACCTCCCAGACGGATTGAAGGAACACGATCCTTTTCTGGGCGATGTCGAGATCTATCACGGAGCGCTGGATGCCGGCGTTCCATATGCCGGCGCAACCACCAGCCTGCGGGTCGCGGTGACTTTCCAGGGTTGCCACGAGGTCGATCCGAAAATCTGCTATCCGCCCACGACCCAGACGTTCTCCATGCCGCTGGGTGGCGCAGAAGCCGGCGCAATCAGTCTTCCCGATCACGGCTCGGCGCAAGACCGCCTCGCGCCCGATGAGTTGCGCTCCCGGCAGAAGACAGGCGGCGCATCCATCGCGAATGGCGCCGCCGTCGTGGCCGCCCCGCCATCAGGCTCGTCGATGTCGAACCTGCCGTTGGCGCTCTTGCTGGCATTCGCAGGAGGCCTGGTCCTGAACCTGATGCCCTGTGTCCTGCCGGTGCTGGCGATCAAGGCGATCGGTCTGCTGGAAAGCGTGGAAAGTCGCGCGCGCGCGCGGCGCCACGCGCTTGCCTACACCGCCGGGGTGCTGGCGAGTTTCCTCACGATCGGTCTTTGCATCCTCGGAGTGCGCAATGCGGGCCATGCGCTCGGATGGGGCACGCAATTGCAGCAGCCGTTGCTGGTCGCGGTGCTGGCCTGCGTGCTGTTCGTCTTGGGCCTGAATTTGTCCGGGGTGGTTCGCCTGGGAATGGGGCTCGGAACCACCGGAAGCGGGCTGGCATCGCGGCCGGGCTTGGCCGGGGATTTCTTCACCGGGGTGCTGGCGGTGGTGATCGCCAGTCCATGCACGGCACCCTTCATGGGTACTGCGCTCGCTTACGCCTTCGTCGCGCCAGACGTCGCGGCGCTGCCGGTATTCCTGATGCTGGGATTGGGATTGGCGCTGCCGTTCCTGCTGATCGGTTTCGTCCCGGGACTCGCCGGCTGGTTGCCGCGACCCGGCCGTTGGATGGAAACGCTGAAGCAATTGCTGGCGTTCCCTATGTACCTGTCCGCGGTGTGGCTGGTGTGGGTGCTCGCCCACCAGCGTGGGGGCGATGCGGCGGGGCTGGTCCTGATCTCCATGGTGCTGTTGGCCATGGCGCTGTGGTGGTTCGAGCGCAGCAGTTCCGGCCGCGGCGGTGCGTTCAAGCGCGGACTGGCGCTCGTGCCGCTGTTGTTGGCGACAGCACCGGTCGCGCTGATCACGCGTTTGCCCGGGCAGGGGACGGCAACCCTTTCGCAATCCACCGCGATTCCTTACGACCCGGCGCGGCTGGCGCAGCTGCGGGCACGGCACGTGCCGGTGTTCGTGAACATGAGCGCAGACTGGTGCGTCACCTGCAAGGCGAATGAATACACGGTGCTGGACACCGCCGCTTTCCGCAGCCTCCTGCGCAGCACCGGAACGGTGTACATGCAGGGCGACTGGACGCACGAGGATGCCGCCATCAGCGCGTTCCTGGCCAAACACGATTCACCGGGCGTGCCCCTCTACGTTGTGTTTCCGCGCGATGGAAGCCCTGGCCGCAAGTTGCCGACGGTATTGACCGCCGGACTTTTGCAACGCTCGCTGACGTCGGCAGCGCGATGATCGATCGCCGCGCCACCACGTTGATACTGGTATTGGCCACGGCCGCCGCCTGCGGAGGCTGGTGGCTGCAACGCCGTCTGCAGGCGCCTCCGGCACCGTCTCACGGTCCCTCCGCACCGGCCGGCGCCGCCGCGCTGGCGATCGGTGACAAGGCGGATGATCTGGCATTGCCGGATCTCGACGGCAAGGTGCAACGCCTTGCTCAATGGCGCGGCCGTCGCGTGTTGCTGAATTTCTGGGCGACGTGGTGCGCGCCGTGCCGGAAAGAGATGCCCGCGCTGGCCGCCGCGCAATCGCGACATCCGGACGCACGCATCGTGGGGATCGCGCTGGACCAGCCGCAGACAGTGCGCGATTATCTGAAGCACACGCCGGTGGACTATCCGATCCTGATCGGCATCGACGCCGATCCGGAGCCGACCTTGCGTTTCGGCGACACGGTCGGCGCCTTGCCCTACAGCGTGCTGATCGGTCCGGACGGTCGCATCGAGCGCAGCAAGCTGGGTCCGCTGGACGCGGGCGAGCTGGCGAGCTGGCTGGAGCCCTGAAATCTGCTTTATTGAAAAAATGCGGACAGGAAGTCCGCTTTTGGTCTTCAATCCTTCGAGCAATCGAAAGTCTCGAACCCGTATCAAGCAGCGATCAGGGACGACGCATTAAACAGCGTCGATCTGCGCTGATCTGGCAAAGAACGTCTGGACAGCCGGCCGGATTCGCGCCACACTCCGCGACCGTCGGCCTGCGCCGGCTCGCCGGCGATTCCCCGTGGCCCAAGTCCTCGTACTGCACGGTCCCAACCTGAACCTGCTCGGCGAACGCGAGCCAGGCATCTACGGTCGGCTGACTCTGGCACAGATCGATGCGCAACTGACCGCGCGGGCCCAGGCGGCGGGCCACAAGCTGGCAAGTTTCCAGTCCAACGCGGAGTCCGAACTGATCGGCCGCATCCACCAGGCGCGCTCCGACGGCACGGCTTTCATCCTCCTCAATCCCGCCGCGTTCACGCACACCAGCGTGGCGCTGCGCGATGCCTTGTCGGCGGTCGGCATCCCCTTCATCGAGGTGCATCTGTCCAACCCGTACGCGCGCGAGATGTTCCGCCGGCATTCGTATTTTTCGGACCTGGCCATCGGCGTAATCGCCGGATTCGGTCCGGACAGCTACCACCAGGCGCTCGAAGTGGCGATTGCGCGGCTGCGCAAGCCGCATCCGGCCCCTGTCAGTCACTGACCCCTTCACGCACGTACCGGTTCGCCGGACGCACGAGGCTTTATGGACCTGCGCAAAATCAAGAAGCTGATCGAACTGCTCGAAGAGTCGGACCTTTCCGAATTGGAGATCAAGGAAGGCGAGGAATCCGTCCGCCTCTCCCGCCATACGCAAAGCGGCGCGACTCCGACCGTACTGGTGCAGGCGCCCACTGCGGCAGCACCCGTGCCGGTCGCGCCGGCGCCGGCCGGTGCCGCAGTTGCACCCTCTGAATCGGCACCCGCAAACGAACGCGGCCTGCCCGCGGGCCATGTGGTGCGTGCACCGATGGTCGGCACCTTCTACGGCTCCGCTTCACCCGGCGCGCCTGCATTCGTGAACGTGGGCACGCGGGTCAAGGCCGGTGATCCGCTGGGCATCATCGAAGCGATGAAGATGTTCAACCAGATCGAGGCAGATGTCGCCGGCACGGTGCTGGCGATCGTGGCCGAGAATGGCCAGCCGGTCGAATTCGACCAGCCGCTGTTCGTGATCGGCTGACACCATGCTCGACAAAGTCCTCATCGCCAATCGCGGCGAGATCGCACTGCGCGTGCTGCGCGCCTGCCACACGCTGGGAATCAAGACCGTCGCGGTGCATTCAACCGTCGATCGGAATCTGAAACACGTCGGCATGGCCGATGAAGCGGTGTGCATCGGCCCGGCGCCGGCCGCACAGAGCTATCTCAACATCCCGGCGATCATCGCCGCCGCGGAAGTGACGGATGCGACCGCGATCCATCCGGGTTACGGCTTTCTTTCCGAGAACGCGGATTTCGCCGAACAGGTGGAACAGTCGGGTTTCGTCTTCATCGGGCCGACGGCGAACGTGATCCGCCTGATGGGCGACAAGGTCGAGGCGATCAAGGCGATGAAGGCCGCGGGCGTGCCCTGCGTGCCCGGTTCCGGCGGACCGCTGGGCGACGACGTCAGCGAGAACGCGGCGATCGCGCGCGAGATCGGCTATCCCGTGATCATCAAGGCCGCGGGCGGCGGCGGCGGGCGCGGCATGCGCGTGGTGCACACCGAGGCGCACCTGGGCAACGCCATCGCCACCACGCGCGCCGAAGCGCGCGCGGCGTTCGGCAATCCGCAGGTGTACATGGAGAAGTTCCTGGAAAACCCGCGCCACGTGGAAATCCAGGTGCTGGCCGACGGCCAGGGCAACGCCATCCACCTGGGCGAGCGCGATTGTTCGATGCAACGCCGTCACCAGAAAGTGGTGGAAGAAGCGCCTGCGCCCGGCATCACGCCGCAGCAGCGCACCGAAATCGGAAAGGTGTGCGTGGAAGCCTGTGTCCGCATCGGCTATCGCGGCGCCGGCACCTTCGAATTCCTTTACGAAAGCGGCCGCTTCTACTTCATCGAGATGAACACGCGCATCCAGGTCGAACATCCCGTGACGGAGCTGGTCACCGGCGTCGATCTGGTGCGCGAGCAATTGCTGATCGCAGCCGGGGAAAAACTGTCGATCAGGCAGGAAGACGTCAAGATCAAGGGTCACGCGATCGAGTGCCGGATCAATGCCGAGGATCCGGATACCTTCATGCCTTCGCCCGGCACGGTGAAACGCTTCGAGGGCGCGGGTGGTCCCGGGGTGCGCATCGACACCCACATCTACGATGGCTACAGGATCCCGCCCAATTACGACTCGATGATCGGCAAGCTGATCGTGCACGGCCGCGATCGCGCCACCGCACTGGCGCGCATGCGCATCGCGCTGGGCGAGATGGTGATCGACGGCGTCAAGACCAACATCCCGCTGCAGCAGCGCATCATGGCCGACGGCGGCTTCCAGAACGGTGGCCAGAACATCCATTACCTCGAAAAGCGCATCGCGGAACAGCAAGACAAGGGCATCGCGCTGGCCTGATCGCCGGCGCATCGCGGAAGTCGGAGAAGGCCATGTCCGGAGATTCCGAGCAGCGCAACCGGCACCACGCCGTCCGCATCCAGCTGCACGACACCGTGGTCGGGATCGAACTGACGCTGATCAGCATCATCCAGGGCCTGGCCCTTGGCGTGCTGGCGGCGAGCGCGGTGCAACCGCTGATCGGCCTGCAGTGGGAGACTTGGCCCTACATCGCGACGGGTCTGCTGACCGTGCTGATCTTCTGGTCGCGCTCGCTGGTGCACACCTTGTCGTTCATCGGCTGGCCCCTGGAGTTCGGTCACACCTTCATCTATTTCGCCGCCACGCTGATCGAAGCCGTGGCCCTGAGCCAGGTCTCGAATCCCGAACACTGGTTCGCTTTGAACGCGCTGTACGCTGCGGTGGTGTGGGGCCTGTATGCCTACGACCTGCGGCTGGTGCAGCAACGGATCGACGATTTCGACAGCCCGCCCGAGCGCGCGCTGGCGGCCGACATCATCCACGATCAGCGCGTCAATATCCGATTCATGATGCCGGCGGCGGCGTTGTTCCAGGCGTTCGCCTGGTGGCTGGTGCATGCATTTCCGCAGGCGATGCTCGCGCAACGCTGGCATTTGTCGCTGATCGCGCTGACGCTGCTTTTCAGCATCAACTACCTGCTCGGCGGCGTGCGCCTGTTGCAACGGCGGCAGGAATGGATCGTCGACCGCAACGCACACTCGCTGGCCGGGGATTGAGTTTGCCTTTCCTCGAACTCTCGCTCACCGTTTCGGGCGAACAGCAATCGCGCGTCGAGGCCGCGCTGGAAGCATTGGGCGCGCTCTCGGTCACGTTGCTGGATGCCGATGCGCAAACGCCGGATGAGCGCGCGATCTTCGAGCCCGGGGTGGGCGAGACGCCGCTGTGGAAGTCCATGGTGTTGAACGCGCTGTTCAAAGACGGTGCCGATCGTGGCGCTTTGCTGGACACATTGCATGAAGCGATGCCGGAGCTGCCGCCGGATGCGATCGCCTTGCGCGAAGTCGCCGACCAGGACTGGGAGCGCGCGTGGATGGATCGCTTCCGGCCGATGCGTTTCGGTGCGCGGCTGTGGATTTACCCATGGAATGTCGAACCGCCCGTTGACGGTCGCGATGTCGTGGTCGTGCGCCTCGATCCCGGCCTCGCCTTCGGTACCGGCACGCATCCGACCACGGCGCTGTGCCTCGAATGGCTGGATGGAGTCGATCTCTCCGGCAAAACGATCATCGACTACGGCTGCGGATCCGGCGTGCTGGCGATCGCCGCGCTGAAGCTCGACGCCGCGCGTGCGATCGGCGTGGACAACGACCCGCAGGCGTTGCTCGCGACGCGCGGCAATGCGGAACGCAACGGCGTGGCGCAACGCTTGTCGTTGCACGAGCCAAGCGACCTGCCGAAGGATGTCCGCGCCGATGCACTGGTCGCCAACATCCTGAGCCGGCCGCTGCACGAACTCGCACCGGCGTTCGCCCGCGTGTTGCGCGGCGGCGCTCCATTCGCCTTGTCCGGCATCCTGGCCGGACAACAGGACGAACTGCTGGAACACTATGCGGAGTGCGGATTCGCGGGACTGGAAATCGCCCAGCGCGAAGACTGGATCCGGATCGGCGGCGTGCGCGGCACGCGTTGAGCCGGCACAAGGTTTCAATACCCGGCACTTGTCGCGGTGCGGGCACAGGCGTAGCGTGATTCCCGACCGAGGCGCCGCAGTCTCGGACGTCCCGGCCACGTCTCCCGAGAATAAAGGAGTGGCCCATGACGTCGCTCGTACTCCATCCGCAACACGAGTGCGCACCGCACGTGATCCGCACGCTGGCGATGGCCTGCGCGATCGCGCTGAACCTCACCGCACTGTTGATCGCGCTGCGTCCGCTGCCGTTGGTGCCGATCCAGCCCCAACCGGTGCATCCCGAGACCTTCGCCAGGATACTGGATCGGCCGCTCGTTCGGCCCGCTCCGCCACTGCCTGTTCTGACGCCGGTGCGGCATGCGCAACATCCGGCGCCGGCGCGTCCCCTGCCACTGCCGGTCACGCCGATTCCGATGCCCGCCACGAACACGGTTTCGACAACCGATCGTTCGACGACCACGATTCCCGCTATCGAAACCGGCGCGGCCGTGTCGCCGCCGGCTTCCGCCGATGCCACCATCGCCTACGAAACCGCCACGCCGCCGGCCTATCCGATTTCCGAAGTGCGCGCCGGCGTTCAGGGCACGGTGCTGCTGCGCGTGCTGGTCGATGAAACCGGCAAGCCGGTGCAAGTGCTGATCCTGAAGAGCAGCGGCTCGCATGCGCTCGACCAGGCTGCGCGCGATCACGTGCTGGCCGCGTGGCGTTTTCATCCCGCGCAGCGCGACGGCCACGCGATGCAGGCGTGGGCGCAGGTGCCGGTGGAATTCAAGTTGAGCGGCGCCTGATCCGCGCGCAGGTCATGAAGGACGCGCGAGTCGGAACGGCTCGCGCGTTTTCGTCAAAATCGATGCTGCACGGGTACGGCCGCAGGCCGGCGCACCAGGTGCACGATCAGCCACACGAATCCGCCGAGCAGTAGCACCGGCAGCAGTACCGGCAGCAGCAGCAAGGCGAAGATCGGCAGGATCACCAGCGCGGCGATGCCCGCGCCCAGGATCGAGAACATCCCGCCCAGCAACGCGCCGAACGCGCCGAAGATCGCGCCGAACAGCCCGAACACGAGCTTGAACAAACCGCCGATCAGTGCCGCCATCAGCCAGAACGCGCCGATCACCACGGCCAGGCCCAGCAATCCGAGTTCGATCATCTTCATCCTCCGTCAGCCGCTGCCTTGATGTGCCAAGGCAGCAAAACGTTGCTTCGGTCCAATTGTGCGCCTTTCCGCAGTGCATGGAAGCATGACTTTGGAGACGTGACTTCCGGCGCATCCACTACTGTCAAGTTCACAGTATAGTTCAGTCGTGACTACATTGCGAGTTCGTCCGCCGCTTGAGCGATACCGAAGTCCACCTGAAGAAGTTCGAGAAGGAGCTGGCCGCGGGCACGGTGTCGCTGGTGTTGCTGGCGGTTCTGGCGGCGGCGCGGGAGCCGCTGTACGGCTACCAGATCGCCAAGAAGCTGGAGGGCAGCGCGGGCGGCGTGCTGACGGGGAAGCAGAGCGCGTTGTATCCCGTGCTGCGCAACCTGAGTGCCGCGGAGCTGCTGGACACGCACGTGGAACCGTCGGTGGCCGGGCCGCCGCGACGTTATTACCGCATCACGCCGCTGGGCCGGCGCGTGCTGCGCGAGTGGATCATCGCCTGGAATGAGACGCGCCGCTTCGTCGAATCGACACTGAGATCATGACCGAGGATTCCCGTCCATGAATGCAAACGCCGCACCCCGCAGCATCGCCGAATACCTCGAGCAATTGCGCGCGGCGCTGACCGGCGCGGATCCGGCGATGATCCAGGACGCGCTCTACGACGCCGAGGAACACCTGCGCTCCGAACTCGCCGACAACCCCGGTATGGGCGAAGCGGAGTTGCTGGACAAGATCGTCAACAGTTACGGCGCGCCGGAGGAAGTCGCCGAGATCTACCGCACCCAGGAAGCGACCGTGACGCGCGCGCTGCGCACGCCGCCGCGGCCGCCGCGCAGCAACCCGATATCACGCTTCTTCGCGGTCGCGGCCGACCCGCACGCCTACGCGTCCATGTTCTACCTGCTGTTGTCGCTGGCCACCGGCATCTTCTATTTCACCTGGGCGGTGACCGGCGTTGCGTTGTCCATGGGCTTCGCATTGACGCTGATCGGCATTCCGTTCCTGATCCTGTTCTTCGGCTCGGTGCGCATGCTGAGCCTCCTGGAAGGCCGCATCGTGGAAGGCATGCTGGGCGTGCGCATGCCGCGCCGGCCACCCTATGCTGAGCGCGACAAGCCGCTCGGCCAGCGCATCGTGGCGATGTTCACCGACCCGCGTTCGTGGTCCAGCCTGTTCTACATGCTGGTGATGCTGCCGCTGGGCATCATCTATTTCGTGCTGCTGGTGGTCAGCACCGTGATCCCGGTGGCGTTGATGGCCGCGCCGTTCGCGCAGGCGTTCTGGAACCTGCCGTTCGCGCAGGTGGAAGACATCCGCTACTACGTGCCGCCATTCATGTGGCCGGTCGAATTCGTGCTCGGTTTCCTGGGACTGTTCCTGATGCTGCACGTTGCGCGCGGCATCGGGCGCATGCATGGCGCGATTGCCAAGCACCTGCTGGTGAAATCCGGCAGCTAACGCCGGACTCACCACGCGGCGGCTAGCATCGCCGCATGGCGCAATCCGATTTGCTGCAATCCGATCCCGGACTCCTGCTGGACGACGCGACCGGCCGCATCCGCTACCTCCCGGATGCGGTGCCCCCCGAACGCGCGCAGGCGTGGTTCGCGCAACTGCGCGATCGGATCGACTGGCACGCGCTCCGGCGCGAAATGTACGGCCGCGAAGTGGACGTGCCGCGGCTCACGCAGCACTTCCGCCTCGACGATCCCGCATTGCCCGCCGCGTTGCGCGAAGCGGCCGAGGCGTTGCTGGCGCTGACGCGCATTGAATTCACCAACGTCGGGTTGAATTTCTATCGCGACGGCCGCGACAGCGTGGCGCCGCACAACGATCATCTGGAGGAATTGCAGCGGGGCTACCCGATCGCTTTGCTGTCGCTGGGTTCGGCGCGGCGCATGGACATCCGCTCCAAGCATCCGCCGCGGCGCGCTCTGCACGTCGAGCTGGAACCCGGCAGCCTGCTGATGATGAGCTGGCGCACGCAGCTCAACTACGACCACGGCATCCCGAAAACCGGCGCACGGGTGGGAGCGCGCATCAGCGCGGCGTTCCGGCGGCGCCCGGAGCACGCGAGAGGCGGCTTCTATCGCGGCGCGTAGCGCAGGCCGATCGCGCAGGCGATCGAGGCCAGCGCCACCAGCACGATCGCGAACACGCGGTGTCGATCAGTCGGAAAAACGGGATTGCCGCCGGTGGATCGGATACAGCGGCCTTAGCAATGTCCTGTTGACTTGGAGCAGGCCGATGCCGCAGGCAATCCACATCGGACGGCTGTCGCGTGCGCTTCCGCGCATGCGTCGTCTCTCGGGTCGATGAAACCTCCGGATGGGGTGCGGACGTCCTTGTGAACGAAGCATGCCGCGCTCCGCGCAGCCAAGATTCGTCTTGAGGAAAACGTCAACTACATCGAAGCCGCCCCGCTGTTCAGTGCAGGCGCATGAACAGTTCGCCGATGTAGGCGCCCCAGAAGAGCGCGGCCAGCGGCGCCAGCACTTGGTGGACTCGTTCGCGCGCGGTGAGTGCCCCGGTGGCCAGGATCGCGATGAAAACCAGTTGCGCGTAGAGATCGAGCAATGGCGATGGCAGCTTTCCCGACAGCACCAGTTCCTTGCCGATGCTGATCACCACGACCAGCACCCCCATCGCAAAGAACCAGCGGTGGTTGGCGTAGTAGTACGCGCGCAGGTCGATCGGCTCGTCGCCGCGCACGTCCGGCAGCACCAGCCCCGCGGCGAGATAGGTCGCCACCGTCTGCGCCAGCATCATCGAGAAACCGACGAACGTCCAGGGCCGGTAGTCGCGCCAGCCGAACATCGCCCACCATTCCTGCACGCAGATCACCAGCAGCAGGATCGCCCACAGGAGCGACGGCCAGTACAGCCGCAGCCGCGAGCGCGCTTGCATCAGGTCGCGGAAGCCCTGCAGGATCTGCGTGATCGCCAGTCCCAGGATGATCGACAGCAGGACGGAGAGGTAACTGAAAGCGTCCATCAGCGCGTGCGCTCAAATCGAACAGGCGCAGGATACGCGATCGGAGGACGACATCGCCGCGGCCGGGGCCGCGGCGATGTGGGTACGCAAACCACGATCAGTACGTCAGCCTGACATTGGGCGAATCGGCATTCGGGAATCCGGCCGCCGAATACCCGCAGGCGGGAGAATTCGTGACCAGCATCTGCTGCCACGGCTGCGTGATCGGGCCGGCTCCCTGTACGGAGATATTGGTGAAGTCTTCGGTCGTGGCATTCGGGAACTCGCCGCATTGCGAGACGCCGTACACCTCCAGCACGCCGCCGAACACCCAGTCGAACACCTGGCCGTAGCTCGACGTGTTCAAGGTGGTCGACTTGCCGCTGGTCACGTCACTGGAAAGGATCGACCACAACGCGCAGGAGCCGCTCGCGCAGCGCACGCCGATCATGCGGCCCTGGATGGTGTCGCCCGTGGACACCGCCACCGGCGCGCTGTGCAAGGCGCGGCCGTTGCGGCAGCAGTTCCAGCTCGCGACCGTCCAGCCGTTGTCGTTGAAGCCGTTCCATGCCAGCACCGGCTGCACGATCGTCACGACGTTCTCGTTATCTTCAAGGCCCGGGAAAAGGTAGAGAACCTGGCCGGACTGCACCGAGGGCCCGGGTGGCACGGTCATCTTTGCGGCGAGGAAACGCGCCGGCGCAGAGCGCGGCTGCAGATACTGTCCCGTGACCACCCAACCGTTGATCACGGCATCCGTGCCCGCGGCAAACGCGGACAGGCGCGGCAGTATGTCGCCCGAAAGGCGCGTGCCATTGGGTGCGTAGTGCGGATACGCGCATCGCGACATCGTGCGAACGCGGCCATTGGCGGCCACGATGTTGCCGTGGGCGTCGACCGATTCGTCCGCCGCCACGACATTCACGCATGACGGATGGAAATAGCCGTCTGGCGTGATCACATAGTCCGATGGGACATTGCGCGGCGCCTTGGCATTGAGCGCGGTCGGCTGGCCAAGGGTGAAACCGCCGGCGTCGGCGGCGAATGCGGGCCGACTCTGGAACCCCGCAGCCAGGAACAACATGACTGCCAATGAAGCCGTGAACCAGCGGATGCATGAAGCGGCGGAACGATGCGAAGCGGACTTCGACTTCATGGAACTCATGATCTTTCCTCCCTGGCATGGGCGGGCGCAACCCGCGAGACATCTGGTGGCACTACCTCGAAGCGGCATCTTGCAGAATCGCGACGATAACTGCGCGCGGCCAGCAGCGCCAGAGAAGCCGCTGCTAAAGTCTGCGATTGTCGTCCGCGGGAGCACCGTGATTGTGCCGCGTTCCCTGTTGTTGGCTGCGTGTGTGGCCGCACTGGCCCTCATCGCCGGTCCATCGCTCGCCGATGATGGAACCCTGCGCGTGATGACCTTCAACGTGCGCCTGCCAATGGCGTCCGACGGTCCCGAGCGCTGGGAAGCGCGGCGCGACCTGTTCGTGCGCACGATCCGCGAGCAGCATCCGGACGTGGTCGGCACGCAGGAGCTGTACAAGGAGCAAGGCGATTACGTCGTTTCGAAATTGCCGGAGTACACGTGGTTCGGCATGGGCCGCAAGGGCGACGACGGTGACGAGCACATGGGTGTCTTCTATCGCCGCGACAAATTGCGCGTGTTGCAGTCAGGCAACTTCTGGCTGTCCGACACGCCTGACGTGCCCGGCAGCATCACCTGGGGCAACGAGTATCCGCGCATGGTCACTTGGGCGCGCTTCCAGACGAAGGATGGCCGCCGGTTCGTGCTCTACGACACCCACCTGCCCTACCGCGAGCAGGACGAAGCGATCCGCGAACGCTGCGCGACGTTGATCTTGAAACGTTTGGGCAAATTACCTGCAAACGAACCGTTCGTGCTGACCGGCGACTTCAACACCGGGCCTGAAAGCAAGGCACATGCGATGCTGACGCAGCATCTGCAGGACGCGTGGCTGGTGTCGCCGCGCCGCAGCGGGCCGCACAAGACCTACCACGATTTCACCGGCAAGCCGGACCGGCGCATCGACTGGATCCTGATGCGCGGCTTCGGCGTCGAGGACGTGCGCACCGTCACCACGCACGACGGCAAGCTCTATCCGTCCGACCATTTTCCGGTGGTCGCGGATTTGCGCTGGACGAAATCGCCATGAGCACGCGCCGCATCGACCTCAGCCACACCATCGAGGACGGCCTGATCACCTACAAGGGCCTGCCGGCGCCGATCGTGTGCGATCACCTGAGCCGCGAGCAGTCGCGCGCGCTGTATGCCGAAGGCACCGAGTTCCACATCGGCAGGATCACGATGGTCGCCAACACCGGCACCTACATCGACAGCCCGTACCACCGCTACGCCGACGGCAAGGACGTTTCCGGTTTCGATCTGGACGAAGTCGCGGAACTGGATGGCGTGGTCGTGCGCGCGGTCGGCATGAAGGGCCGTGCTATTGACCGCGACGTGTTCGCATCGATCGACGTGCGCGGCAAGGCCGTGCTGGTGCGCACCGGCTGGGACCGGCATTGGCGCACCGATCAATACTTCGAAGGTCATCCCTTCCTCACCGAAGACGCGGCGCTCTACTTGCGCGACTGCGGCGCGCGCCTGATCGGCATCGACTCCTTGAACATCGACGACATCGCCGACCTGCGCCGACCCGTGCATTCCATCCTGCTGCGCGCCGGCATCCCGATCGTCGAACACCTGTGCGGCCTGGAACAGCTGCCGACGCACGGCTTCTGTTTCTCCGCCGTGCCGGTGAAGGTCAAGGGGTTGGGGACGTTTCCGGTCAGGGCGTACGCGACGGTCGCGCTCTGAATGAAAACTCTTGCCTACTCTGCGCCGCTGACATTGAGCAATGTACGATCGTCAATAATGGATGCACCCGCGCAGAGAAGAGTCAATAAAACGACTAAGACGACGACAATCCAGCTAGCAAAATACGCAATTGGACAAATAAGACTCAGAAGCACGAAAAATGCCCAGTAGAACCTCTCGCTCTTTGTCAATGGCTCTTGCGGTGGCCGACTATTTCTGGCGGGCGAATCGAAAGCTGTTCCGCTTGAGGTGGGGAAATGCCTCAAATAGATATTGAGATCGAATGCGTGCACAGATGTAATGTCCGAGGCTGGTATCAATATGTCGAAATCAGACCGCCGATAAGGAATTGGCAATGTATCCCGATGTAGCCACGCATAGTCCGTTGTATCAATGAACTCGTGCTTCTCATTTCTATAACCAGATAGCAACGGCTCAAGACGAACCCATTCCTTCTCATCACGGGAGCTACGTGCTTCTATACTGAACCCGATGTAGACCTTGTTTGATGACAGAGTGACCATGACAGGCATATTGCGCGTGTTGGTCACCAGAAGGAATTCTTCTAGTTCGCTTAAGCAACTCATTCTGAGGTAGAGCTGAGTCCTCAAGAAAGAAGAAAGCCTTAGAGGCAGATTGAGGATTAAAACACTCGCGACAGCTATGGGAACAGACCAAAGCGCCGTTGCGCCCAGAGTCTCGAGCTTTTTGTCAGTAGCGAAAGTCGCTAGGAGGTTCGTCAGCTTTGCGGTGACGTACGCGCCGGCTGGCCCGCTTAGCTCAACTTGAACCCGAAGCAGATCGGCTTCTACAACCAGAGCGAGGGCTGCTGCGACGACACTGAAGTAGAGCGCATGTCCGTCCCAACGGAATGCATGCGGTCGTGTGATATTCCAGCGTCGTAAGAAGAGATAACTGCTCGACAGGAAAATCAAGGCGAAAACCGCTACGCCCATTCCCGCCCCCTTGGATTAGAAACGTAGGCTGCGTTTAGCGTTGCGGCGGCTCTTCCTTCTCCCGCTTCTGTCGAAGCTCGTCCAGAGCCTTGACCTGTCGTTTGTAGCCTTCAGACGCATGAAGTTTGCTTCTGTCAACCACCATCGTTCCATTGGACGCCATGGTGAATGAAGAAAACAAAAAACGACCAGTGTTGGCCGACCGAACAGCATTCTTGGACGCCATGGCCCGCACCCCGTCATTCCTCGGGACTCGATACTAGCTGCACCGGTGTGAGAATTTGTTAAACGTTATGCGCGACAGACATACCTGTTGCCGCACACAAATGTAAGTCACCCGCACTTGCTGTATCCGCAATTCAGACACGTCTGGCAGCCATCCAGCAGCACCAGCGCGGGGGTGTTGCACTTGCCGCAGAGTTGGGCGCCCGGCGGGAAGTTGCCGACGGGTTCGGATGCAGCGGCTTCGGCGGGCGCGGAATCTTCCACCATCGCGCCGCCCATTTCGCCGGCCGTGCTTATTTCAGAGTTTTTTTTTGACGAAGCGGCTTCGTAGGCGGCGCGCTTCTCGGCGATCAGCTTGCGCTGCGAATCGGACAATTCCGGATCGTGCAGCAGGCCGATCATCTTCAGGTGCTGCTCGACGATTGCGCCAAGTTCGGCCACGATCGAGGGCATGTAAACGCCGCCGGCCTTGAAGTAGCCGCCGCGCGGATCGAACACGGCCTTCAGTTCCTCGACCAGGAAGGTGACGTCGCCGCCCTTGCGGAACACCGCGGACATGATGCGGGTGAGCGCGACGATCCACTGGAAGTGGTCCATGTTCTTCGAGTTGATGAAGATCTCGAAGGGCCGGCGCAGTTCGTATTCGGTGCCGGCGTTGAGCACGATGTCGTTGATGGTGACGTACAGTGCGTGCTCGAACAGCGGCGACTTGATCTTGTAGGTGGCGCCGATCAGGGTGTCGGGGCGCTCGACCTTCTCGTGCATCTGGATCACTTCGGCCACGACGGGCTTCGGCGCTTCGGCTTTTGCTTCCGGCGCGGACGGCTCCGGCTTCATTACCTGGTAGCCCGTGATCTTCTTGTCGATTTTCGTGGTCATGTCGTGGCTTCGCTCGCTCCAAAAAACCACGCCGGCGTCTTGTGCGGACGCCGGCGTCGGTGTGCTGCGTTCTTACTTGCGGCCCTTGCGGGCGCCCTTCTTCGCGGATTTGCGGCCACCCTTCTTGGCGGCCTTCTTCGCGCCTTTCTTTGCGCCCTTGCGCGCGCCGCCCTTCTTCGCGGCTTTCTTCGCGCCCTTGCGGCCGCCCTTCTTCGCGGCCTTCTTCGCGCCCTTGCGCGCGCCGCCCTTCTTGGCGGCCTTCTTTGCGGATTTCTTCGCGGCCTTCTTCGCTGCTTTCTTCGGAGCGGCCTTCTTCGCCGCCTGCTTTGCAGGGGATTTCTTGGCCGGAGCCTTCTTGGCCGGAGCTGCCGGCGCTGCCGCCGGTGCTTCCGCCATCGGATCACTGCTGCCCCACGGGAATGTCGTTTCTTCGTTCATCGGTTTGCCCCTCTAGCGATATGGACAGTGGACTCTTTGGGCAACCGCGGCGCGATCGGAACTCGAAGAACAGCACACGACGAATTCAGAACTTGCCGTAGTAGCCTTCCTTCAACGCATCGAACAGATTGGCGGCGGTATGCGTTTCGCCGTCGTACTCGACTTCCTCGTTTCCTTTCAGTTGCACAACAGTACCGTCGTCCAGTTCGAAACGGTAGAGGGTATTTTCGAGATCCGTCTCCTTCACCAGCACTCCCTGGAAAGCGGCCGGGTTGAAACGGAAGGTGGTGCAGCCCTTGAGGCCCGCCTTGTAGGCGTGGAAGTAGATGTCCTTGAAGTCGGCAAAGGGGTAATCGGTGGGCACGTTGGCGGTCTTGGAGATGGACGAATCGGTCCACTTCTGCGCCGCGGCCTGGATGTCCACGTGCTGGACCGGCGAGATGTCGTCGGCCGCCACGAAGTAGTCGGGCAGCCGCTTCTTCGGGTCGTCCGAACCCGGTGCGGCGTCGGCATTGATCAGCGCGCGGTAGGCCAGCAGCTCGAAGCTCATCACCTCGACCTTCTCCTTGGTCTTGCGGCCTTCGCGGATCACGTTGCGCGAGTAGGTGTGCGCGAAGGAGGGCTCGATGCCGTTGCTGGCGTTGTTGGCGAGCGAGAGCGAGATCGTGCCCGTGGGCGCGATCGAGGTGTGGTGGGTGAAGCGCGCGCCGCCTTGCGCGAGCTGCTCGACCAGATCGGGGCGCACCTGCGCCACGCGCTGCATGTAGCGCGAATATTTGGCGTGCAGCACGCGGCCGGGGATCGAATCGCCGACCTTGTAGCCGTCCTGCGCCATCTCGGGGCGCTTGCGCAGCATCTCGCCGGTGACTTCGAAGGTCTCGTCCATGATCGGCGCGGGGCCCTTCTCCTGGGCCAGTTGCAGCGCGACCTCCCAGCCGGCCAGCGCCATCTCGCGCGCGACGTCCTCGGTGAAGGCGACCGACTCTTCCGAGCCGTAGCGCAGCTTCAGCATCGCCAGCGTGGAGCCGAGGCCCAGGAAACCCATCCCGTGGCGGCGCTTGCGCAGGATTTCCCCGCGCTGGCGTTCCAGCGGCAGGCCGTTGATCTCGACGACGTTGTCCAGCATGCGCGTGAACACGCGCACCACCTCACGGTATTCGTCCCAGTCGAAGCGCGCCTTGGGCCCGAACGGATCGCGCACGAAGGTGGTGAGGTTGACCGAACCCAGC
>Ga0070681_10000502_pt1 | contig 31981 bp, 30 predicted proteins | sample KBSC83BmetaG_FD_65650 | JGI IMG/M metagenome (GOLD analysis project Ga0070681, IMG submission 65650) | Corn rhizosphere microbial communities from Kellogg Biological Station, Michigan, USA - KBS C8-3B metaG | ecosystem: Host-associated > Plants > Roots > Rhizosphere | place: USA: Michigan...
AATCGACTCCAAATAGCGGAGATGTCGCAGTCATGCGAACAAGCTAACTCTGAGCGGAACACTGGCGCGGATGACGCACACGCGCCCCGCGGCCCACCTCCCGCGCCCCGCTATCGCGGTATCGCGGCGCCCGGCGCCACCGGCTGTCCCGGCACCGGCATCCCGGCAGGCGACATCGCGCAGCGGCTCCAATCGCCTTGCCCCGCTCGATTGTACCAGACCTGCGCCTCCGTCGGCCGCCCGAGTCGCGTGAGCGTGCAGCCGAGATAGCCCATCGCCATGCGATCGCTCGTATCCGCCTGCACCGCGCGCACCAGGAATCGTCGAGAGAGATCGAAGTTTCCGGCGCTCAACAGGTACAGACCGAGCTCGCGCAGCGCGATCGCGTTGTCGGGTCCCAGCTTCACCGCGGTCTGCGCCTCCTGGCCCGCGATGGTCATGTTGCCGACCTCGCGTGCCATTCGCGACAGGTAAACGTGCGGCATCGGATCGTTCGGATCATCGCGAGACGCTTTGGTGAACTCGCCGACCGCCGCCTCACGTTGGCCGCGCCGATAGTCGTCGATGCCTCGCTGCAATGCGTCATCGCGACCGCTGAACCAACCTTGCGAATACGCCGCGAATCCGAGACCGACGATGACGAGCACCACGACCGCTGCGAGCACTCCTTTCACCCATGGCTCGAGGCCGTCTCGCGGCGGCGGTACCGGCGCGGGCGCGCCGAGCGGAGAGCTCCGCATCCCTTCGGTGTTCAGGACGATCGGCGCCGGAGCAGCCGCGCCCACCTGATCCGACATCAACCCGGTTTCGAACTTGAGAAACGCGTCGCGCGCGGCGCTGATGTCTGCCGGCGTCGGCTCGTAGTCCGTGGCGTGCGCGCGTTCGCTCGCGGCGTGAAACTCGGCCAGGGCATTCGCCTGCTCGAAGGAGAGCAGCTGCCGCTGGCGGGCTTCGCGAATGAGCGCCTGACCTCCCAGCGTCGTGCCACCCACGAGCGAACGGAGCGCGGTTTCCACCGCGCTCCAACTCTCCATCAGGTCTGCCGCGAGCTCCTCGAAATGCCGGGACTGATCCAGTCGCGCGATCGCCGGCCGGGCACGATCCAGCGCTGCCAGCGCGCTCCGGCGCGCGATGTCGTTCACCGGACGATTCGGAGTAATCCGGCGTCCGCGCTGCCCTTGATGAAGCTCTCTGCGTCGTTCGTCGGGATCTGCACGCCCGTCTCGCGGAAGCCGCGCCGCGCGGCGCGACGCATGAAGTCCTCCATCGTGTGCGTCGGATCGCCTAACGTGTCTCGCATCCGCATCACGATCTCTTCCCACGAGCCGCCCGCGAACTTGGTCCCGTCGCGCGCCACGATCTGATGCGGCGCACCGGTCCCGTCCTTCTGGTCCGCGAGACCGGAGAGCAGCGTGCCGAAGAGCTCGAGCTGCCCGCGCGCGATCTGCGCTTCACGCGTCGCTTCGTCCACCGTGTGTCGCGGGTCGAGCTCCATCAAGAGCTCGTCGACGTCGTCCAGCTCGCCCGCGAGCTCGGTGAGACGCTCATCCCACGGCTTCAGCTCCGGGTCCTGCTCCGTCACCTTGTACAGCGTCCGCTTCAACTCGATCAGACGCCAGATGCCAAGCTCGTCCCAGTGATCCTCGGGAGTCGTCTGCTCGAGGTGATAGAGCGCGGCCTCGTACTCGCCGCGATCGTAGAGGATGTTCGCGAGATAGATCCGAGCCTCGGCGTGCTCGTTGTCGAGCTGCAGCGATCGGCGCAGTGAAGTGATGGCGCCGTCGTCGTCGCCGAGGCGATGCTGCGTGTAGCCGACGCACGACACTGCTTCCGCCGACTCGGGTGCTTGCTGGACGGCGGTCTCGAAGAATTCCTTCGCTTGTTCGAAGAAGTCGGCGCGCTCGCGAATCGAGCCCTCGCGAAAGAGTGCGCGTCCGATCTGGAGCATCAAATCGATGTCGTCGCCGTAGCCTAGCTCGAGGGTGCGATTGAAGCAGCGAAGCGCCGCGTCGTCCTGGCCAAGCTTCAGCACCGACTCGCCGAGACCCGCCAGACCATCCTCGTGCTCGGGTTCGAGAACGAGTGCATCCTCGAAGCTCCGCCGGGCCCAGGCGAACTCTTCACGAGCCAGCTGGGCGTACCCCACTCCGATGTGCAGCTCTACCGCATTGGGATAGAGCGCGAGTCCCTCTCGGAGCACACGGAGCGCCTCATCGTACTGGCCTTCATTGTAAAGCTGATGGGCGCGCTCGTCGTACTCTTCCGAACTCAGGAACGGAGTGGGCATCGTGAGCAAGCCTCCAGCTCAGAGGGGTGTTACTTGCCTATAGTACCCGGCGCTTCTGCGAAGTTCAATGGCATTTCTCGCAGCCAACTACGCGCTCCGAACAGCGTCGAGAACGCGCGCAAATTCGACGTCGTGACGCTTGTCGGCGTCGCGATTTTTCATCCACTGCGAGAGTGCAAGAACTCAGTTTTGTGATCCCTCCGCGGCATCGATTTCTTGCGTGAGTGCGCTCGCGATTTCGGCCGCGAGCGCCGCGTTGTTCTCGAGGAGCGCGAGATTGACATCGAGAGACTGTCCCTTAGTCAAACGACTGACGGCCGCCAGGAGAAACGGCGTCGTCGTCGGTCCTTCGATCCCCTTGCGTTCCGCCTCAACGAGCGCGGCATCGATGACCTCTTGCATCTCGTCACCAGCCATGGCGCAATCAGATGGCGGCGGTTGAACGACGAGGACGCTCTGCCCGTTCCCGACTGACCAGTGACTTCGCGCAATCGCCGCGATCCCCGCGGCCGTGTCGCAACGTACCTGAAGCGAGATTCCGGTCTCGGCGGTAAAGAAGCCCGGTAGCTCGTCCGTGCGGTATCCGATGACCGGTATGCCGAGCGTCTCGAGTCGCTCCCACGTCGCCGCAAGATCGAGAATAGACTTCGCGCCGGCGCACACGACGACCATCCGTGAGCGCGCCAGCTCTGGAAGGTCCGCGGACTCATCGCGCAGCTGGCGGCTCTTCTCGACATCCCGCGACGTCCGTCGATGAATGCCGCCGATGCCGCCTGTAGCAAAGACCTCGATCCCCGCGGCTCGCGCGAGAACCAACGTTGCCGCCACGGTCGTCGCCCCGTCCGCCCCTTCCGCCATGGCGACACCGAGATCCCGGCTGGAGACCTTCCGCACCCCCTCTCGGCAGAGAAAGCGCTCCAGATCCGCGCCCTCGAGCCCCATCGTCGGCTTCCCGCGCGCGATCGCCGCAATGGCAGGAACGGCACCCCCCGATTGCACCGCGCGCTGCATGCGCTCGGCGGCGTGGCGGTTCTCGGGGATCGGCAGCCCCTGCGCAAGCACAGAGCTCTCCAGGGCTACGATCGGCCGCTTGCGAGCCAGCGCGTCGCGAACGGCCGGAGAGAGAGCGGGACTGACGGAGAGGGACACGGCGATTAAGCTAAGCCGCCGCGATAGAGTCAGGTCGTGCCGACCGCTCCTCGCGACGCCGTGGCGGGCACCACGGGCTTCGCGGTGAGGATCAGCCGATCAGGCGCACTGCCGAAGTAGCGCACGGGCCAGCAGGTCGTGAGGGTCAGTAGTGGCTCCGCGCTCTTGAAGAGAGCTGGCGCGTCCCGATCGATGATCCGACGTCCGACAATCACCCAAACTCCGCTCGACTGTCCCGTTTCAGTGCGGATGGTGTCGCCAAGCTGTAGAACGTCGAGGTGACTGAAATGGCGATCCCGGTGGGCCGAGATCACCGCGTTGCCAGGCATTCCAGGCAGCGCGCTCCCGGGCAAATGACCCGGTCCGGCATTCAGCTCGTCATCACCCACACCCTCGACCACAATCTCGTCGAGGCGGATCCGCGGAATGCTCAGCCGCGCCACGGGCGCGCCAATGGCGACCTTCCGGCTGGCGAATGCAACGCCGTTGGCCGCCCGCTCGCGAGCTGTGGCGACCGCGCTCCGTGCTTGCTGAGCCTCCCATTGCTGCCGAACGAGATCCGCCCGATACGCCCCCCTGGCGTACTGCAAGCCGGCATGACCCACCAGCATCGCTCCCGCGATGCACAGGCCGACGCCGGCAAGTCGGGTTGCGCGATCAGCCGTCACGACGCCCAGGCGCCACGGCTCGCCGGCGTCGCCGCACCAGGAACAGCCCCACGGAGAACGTTGCGAGACCGGCCGCGAGATACGCCGGCAGTGGGCTGGCGGTGTTGGGCGCGATCGCCCCGTTCGAGAAGGTCGTCGTCGTGCGGGCGTTCCCGCTGGGCGCTGGAACCGGCGGCAACGCCTCATTCGCGGCCGTCGTCGTCGTGTCCGCGGCACTCGCGACCTGTGTGCCCGTTCCGGCGGCCGAATCGACCCACGTCTTCATGTCGGTGAGGCTCATGCGCGCCACGCTGTCCGCGCGGGCCTTCGCCGCCGCGACCGTCGCCGGCGCCGAGTCCACGGCGGCCTTGCGTGGCGGTGCCACGAACGTCGTGAACTGCGCCGACAAGGCCGCCGGCGTCAGCAATGTCGCCGCGGTGAGAAGGATGGCCGTCGTTGCCTTGCGAAGCTCCACGGTAAACCTCCGAGTCATTACGCCCATCCGAGGCATAGCTCGTGCCCGGCTGCCTCAGCGCGAATCGTCCGCCCGCTCCTGCTTCTTCGGCCACGTGCGCAGGATCGCTTCCCCGATCCTCCCCAGCGCGACCTGCGCCTCGTTGTCCACCACCCAGCGGGTATCGGCGTTCTGCTTCGTGAGCGCGCACGCCACCACCCGGCTCTGAAGCCGAAAGAGCGCACACTCCGTGCGCACTGAGTCGGTCGCGCCGGTCTTGTGTGGCACCGTCAGCCCCGAGACCGTCCGCTGCATCAGCTCCATGTCCAGGTTGTCGCCGAGGATGTCCAGCATCGCCGAGTCCGCCTTCTCGTTCACGGCTTTGCCGGTCGCGAGCATCTCGAACAGCCGGCCCATCTCGTTCGGCGTCGTGACGCCGAGGCCGTATTTCACCGAGCTGTCGGGAGCGACGCTCGCCAGCCGCAGAAAGACCTTCGCGTGCACCTTCGTGTGCGGCAGTCCGAGCGCCTCCATTTTCTGCCAGACTCGGCGAATCGCGATCTTGTCCAGGAGCAGATTGGTCGCGGTATTGTCGCTGAGAATGCTCATCAGGACCGCGGCGTCGCGCACGGTCAGTGTCATCCCTGGGTGCATGAACTGGAGGACACCGGAACCCGGCACCTGATCGATCTTGAGCAGCGTGAGCTGATCGTCGAGGGAGATCATTCCTTTGTCGGCGAGATCGAACAGCGTCACCAGAATCGGGACTTTGATCAGGCTCGCTGTCGGGAAAGTCTCGTCGCCGCGGAGCGTCAGACGCTCACCTGTGTCCAGGTTGTGGATCGAGTAGCCCAGCACGCCGTGATAGTGCTTTACCAGCGAATCCAGTGTTCGGTGGAGACCCAGCGTGTCGGCGCGGGCGACGGCAAAGCGCGTCGGCGCGGGCGCCGTGCCCTCCACCGAGGAGCGTTGAGCATCCGCGGCGAGCAGCGGCGCGACCGCCGCGATCATCATCGTTAGGCGAGCAGAGAACGTCATCCGGACCTTGAGGAAAAGAGCCACCCGATTGTGCCACCGATTCCAGGCGCCCACAACCACCGCGCCGCGAGTCGGCGCTTAGCCGCGACGAGCCGCGGCGCCGCGCCCGCCGTGCGCCTGCCAGCTGCCGGTCGCGAGAATGTCGTCGATCATCGCCACGACGCGCTCGAGCTCCTCGTCGGTCGTGTAGAAGTGCGGCGCCACGCGAATGCCCGCACCCGGCCGGTAGTCTACCAGGACGTCGTTCGCGAGTAGCGCTTCCGATACCTCGTAGCCGTGCGGCACGTCGAACGCCACCGTGCCGCCGCGCTGCTCCGGGTTGCGCGGCGCGGTGACGTGATACCCGCGAGCGTCCGCCAGCTCGATGAGCCGCGCCGTCTGGCGCATGCTCTTGGCCCGGATTCGCTCGATGCCAGCTCGCTTCACGATCCGCGGACCTTCCACAGCCGCGTACAGCGCCGGGATCACCGGCGTACCCGTCAGCCAGCGGAACGCGTCGTCGGCATAGGACATATCCGGCTCGAACGCGAATGGCCGCGCGTGCGCCTGCCATCCCGTGAGCGCGGGCGACAGGCGGCCGGCCACGTCCGGCGAGACGTACAGAAAGCATCCGCCTGGTCCGCCGCACAGCCACTTCAGCACGCCGCCCGTGAGAAAATCCACACCCAGCTGCTTCACGTCCACGGGGATCACGCCCACCGAGTGGAATGCATCCACCGACACGAGTGCGCCGACGTCGTGCGCGCGCCGGCATACCGCCGCGACGTCCATGATGAACGCCGATCGGAAGAGCACGTGCGAGATCGCCACGAGCCGCGTTCGCTCGTCGATCGCGGCGACGAGACGCTCCGTATCGATGCTGATGCCATCCTCGCTCGGCACGACGACCACACGCGCGCCGAGCCGAGTCGCAAGCGCGTCGTACACGTATCGCACCGACGGAAAGTCGAGCGCCGTCATGACGATGGTGTCGCGCGGCGCGCCGTAGTCGAGCGCGGAGAGAACGCTCGCCTGGCCGATCGTCACGTTAGGCACCATCACTACCTCGCCCGGCCCTGCCCCAATTAGCGGCGCGATCTCGTCGCCGACTTCCACCGGCTTTCCCCACCACCCCTTCGCCCAGGCGCGCACTCCCAGCTCTGCCCACTCGTCCACGTATTCGGCGAGGCGATCGGGCACGCCGCGCGGCATCGCACCTAACGAGTTGGAGACGAGGTACGTCGTCCGCTCGAGAATCGGAAACTCGGATCGGAATGCGAGCAGGGGATCGTGCATCAATCGCCTACGGCTGCAGCGGCCGGCGCGCTCCGCCGCGAGCGCGTCAACGCGTACACGGGCACCGCCGCCACGAGCACGGCCAGCACGCCCAGCCATTCGCCAAGCTGCAGCGTCGCGAGCAGCGAGACGATCACCGCGAGCGCAAGCCATGGTACAATGGCCGCTCCCGGGACGCGAAACGGTGTGCCGCCCGCGCGAACGTCGCGGCGGCGCAGCTCCACCGTCGCCAGGCAGCACGCCGCGTACACCAGCAGCACGGACCCATTCGCGACGATCGCGAGCCGCTCGAAGGTCCCCGTCGCCGCGAGCATTGCCACGAGCACCGTTTGTATTCCGATCGCCCAATACGGCGTCCGGAACGTCGGATGGACCGACGCCACCGCGCGCGGCAGAAAGCCGTCCCGCGCGAACGCGAACAGCATGCGCGGCACCGCCAAGGTCATTCCGCTCACGTAGCCGAACATGCTCACCGTCGAGCCGACGAGAATCAGCGTTCTTCCCCACGCGCCCAACGCTGCTCCGCCCGCGTCGGCAACCGGCGTCTTGGAGCCGGCGAGGCTGGCACCGAGAATTCCCTGCGAGACGATCTGCACGCCGACATACAGCAAAGCCACCATTGCGATCGAGAGTAGAACCGCGCGTGGCACCGTTCGCTCCGGATCCTGCACTTCCCCGCTGGGCACCAGCGCTGCCTCGACACCGAGAAACGCGAAGATCAACACCGCCGACGCTCGGCCCACAGTCGCGACCGAAGGCGCTGCCTGCCAGCGCAGATTCGCGCTCTGCACGGCAAACGCGCCCACGATCACGATGATGGCGAGTGGCAGGAGCTTCGCGACCGTCATCACCGCGTTGAAGCGGCTCGCGTCGCGCACGCCGCGCACATTGAGCAGCGCCAGCGCCGCGAGCACGACGAGCATCACCGTCACCTTCGCGCCCGATGGCGCCAGCGAGGGCACGAGCGCCGCCAGTGAGTCTGCGAAAAAGCTCGTGACGGCGGCCAATGCCGCCGTGAGACCGGCCCAGAGCAGCGAGCCGCTCAGAAACCCCACGAAGGGTCCGAACGCGATCTCGACGTATGCGTAGGGACCGCCGGTCATCGAGACGCGACTCCCCGCCTCGGCAAAGCATAAAACGATGAGGCCCATGGCCAGCGCGCAGAGGAGATACGCCGCCGGCGCCGCCGCTCCGAGAGATGTCGCTACGCTCGCCGGCAAACGGAAGATGCCGGCGCCGATCGTCACGTTGACGATCGCGGCCGTCAGACCCCAGGTGCCGAGCGCGCGAATGAGCGAGCCATCCTGCCCTACTCCGCGCGCGCCGTCCCTCTGCTGGTCGTTCATCGCCTCAACACTAGATCCCGCTTCGGGCCCGCGCCACCATGTGATCCGCCGCGCATTTCGTGACGGGGCGGTTGACGCGAGCAGCGTGTCGGGCGTCATCTTTCAGGGCAGATTCGCGGAATGGCGCGGATCTTTCGCCGTTTCACGAGACCTCGAAAGGAGAAAGCGATGAACGTACGCTCTCGTGCTGCCCTCGTTCTGATGTCCGCATTCATTCTCGTGCTGCGCGCACCACAAGGCGCCGCACAGTCACTTACCGCAACTCCGATCGCTCCGAACATCGCCACGACGCAGGTAGAAAAGCCGCAAGTCGGTCCCACCTTCGCCGCTCTGACCGTTGGCGTACGCAACGTCGTCCCCGCTACCGCGCCGGCGCAACAACGCGGCAGCGCCGGACTCGGTCAGAACGAGGCGCTGATGATCGTCGGTGGCGCGGCGGTTCTCGTGGGAGCCGTCGTTGGCGGCGACGCCGGAGACATTTTCATGATCGGTGGTGCGATCGTTGGGCTCTATGGACTGTATAAGTACTTGCAGTGACCTCGAGCCGAACGACTTGATGGAGCCTTGCAATCGACGATGGTAAAGCAGACCGACGGCAGTGCTGGCAAGCGCGTCGCGCTCGTTCTGGGCGGCGGCGGCATGAAGGGCTTCGCCCACATTGGCGTTCTCCGCGCGCTCGAAGAGCATCGCATCAAGCCGAGCGTGTACGCGGGTACGAGTATCGGCGCGCTCATCGCGGCCGCCATCGTCGGCCGCATGCCCGTGGAAGAGATGGCGCGCCGCGCCGAGAGTCTGCGCCGGCGCGATCTCTTTCGCATCAATCATTTCGGCATGCTCCTCGAGCGGATGCGCTCCCCCGCCATCTATCTCGAAGAGCCGCTCCGCGACCTCTGCCGGAGCATCGTACCAGCGCTGCGCTTCAGTGATCTCACGGCGCCGCTGCTCGTCAACACCGTCGACATCGCACGCGGCACGCAGCTCGTGTGGGGGCTTCCCGGACTGCGCGACGTCTGGGTGCAGGACGCCGTCTACGCCTCCTGCGCCCTTCCCGGCTTCTTCCCACCCGGCGAGGTGGGTGGACGCCTCTGCGTGGATGGCGGCGTCATCGACAACCTCCCCGTCGGGCCGGCTGCCATCGACGCGGATGTAGTCATCGCCGTCGACGTCGGAAGCTCCGACCTGGCTCCGACCAACGACATCCTGACGAAGGGGTTTGCGTCCATCTACGCACGCGCCGCGTCGACGATGATGCACGCGCTGCAGCAGTACCCGCTCGTGCGCTGGGACAGCCCGCCGATGTTGTTGATCCGGCCAAAGCTCGAGCAAGATTGGCTGAGCTTCAGCAACGCGGCCGCAAGCATCGACGAGGGCTATCGAAAGGCCAGCCTGGCGCTGCAGGACTGGGAAGCCGTGCTCGAGCAGCCGGGCGGCGTCTATCCGCGTCGACGCGTCACGATCGAAGTCGACAAGGACAAGTGCATCGGTTGTGGGTTGTGCGTCGCCCTCGCGCCCGCGGTCATGGGCATGGACGCGTCGGGCAAGGCGTTCGCGCGCACCCGGACCGCCGACTGGTCCACGGCCGACGGCGACTTCGTGCACCACTGTCCCACGTGCGCCATCGAGGTCGAGAAGATCGAGCGCCTAACGCCTTCGTCGTCGAACCCGGCGCAGCGCGGCCCCACCGAAGCCGACGCGGCGTAATGTCATCCCGAGCGAAGCGACGGATCTGCTTTTAGCGACGTCATTGCGAGCCGCTCGTAGGCATCCACCGCCGCGTGCAGCTCGGTGATTCGCACATGCTCATCGTCGCGATGTGCCACGTGTACCGATCCCGGCCCGAACAGGTGCGGCCGGCCCCAATGGCCCAGCTCGGGGATGTCGGTCGCGAACGCGGCGACTGACGTCGGAAAGCCGGGAAGCAGGCCGAGTCGCACCGGCGGCACCGTCGGACCGCGCTCGACGGTCGCGCGTCCCGACGCCCATCCTTCTACCACACGCCACACGTCGGCAGCCGGTGTCACGAGACGAATCATGAGGCGCGCTTCCGCTTCCGGCGCGATGATGTTGTCCGCGACCCCGCCGGAGAGATGACCGATGTTCACCGTCGTCTCGCCGAGCAGGTCATCGCGCGGCCAGTCGACGCGATCGAGCTCGGCCAGTAGATGCACGAGACCGCGCGTCGCTGATCGGCCGAGATGCGGATACGCCGAATGTGCCGCTTCGCCCGCGACACGCACGAAGACCCGCATCGCGCCCTTCGTACCGAGCGCGAGGGTACTTTCCGTCGGCTCTCCATTGATGAGTATTCGTGAATCGGGCGGCTCCCGGAAGTAGCCGCGGGCGAACTCGTTGGCCGCGTGCGCGCCGTCGTGCGTCACCTCCTCACCAACGACGAAGAGGACGCCTACCGGCAGGCCGCGCTCCCGCAGCCGCTCCGCCGCGCAGATCATCGCTGCCGCGATCCCCTTGGCGTCGCAGGCGCCGCGCCCGCGCAGCAGATCGCCGTCGACGCTTGGCGGAATGAACGGCGGGACCGTATCCAGATGCGTCGAGAGAATCACGCGCGGTTGCTCCGCGTCACCGATCGTCGCGAGCACGTCGTCGCGGCCGGGCGACACGGGAATCCTCCGCGCGTTCCAGTCCCGGCCGGCGAGAAAGCCATGCATCCAGTCGATGACCGCCCCTTCCCGACCACTCGTGGAATCGATCTCCATCAAGCGCGCGGCAAGGTCGACCGGGTCGACGACTTCGAGGTCTATCATCGCGCGAATACTAGTGGGTGATCTCGGACCATCAGCCACCAGCACCACTCACCAGCCACCAGCTAGATTGCGAATTAGCCTGTCGTATGGCCGCGCGCCGACGGCAGTGGCTCCGTCCGAAACCTCGAAGCGGCCGCGAAGGCCGTTAGCGAGAGACCGAAATGCCTTCCACCAACTCCTTTGGCAGCCGCGCGACGCTCGACGTCGACGGCCAGCGCTTCACCGTCTATCGCCTCGACGCTCTGCGCTCGTTGCGCGGCAGCACCGCCGAAACACTCCCCTACAGCCTCAAGATCCTCCTCGAGAACCTGCTCCGGAACGAAGACGACGCGTTCGTGAAGCGCGGCGACATCGAAGCCATGGCGACATGGAACGTGAAGGGGCGGGCCGAGAAAGAGATCGCCTTTCGCACCAGCCGGGTTCTGCTGCAGGACTTCACTGGAGTGCCGGCCGTCGTCGATCTCGCCGCAATGCGCGATGCGATCGTGAAGCTCGGCGGCGACGCTCAGCGCATCAATCCACTGCAGCCGGTCGATCTCGTCATCGATCACTCGGTGCAGGTGGACGAATACGGCACCGAGGCCGCCTATCTCATCAACACCGGCCTCGAGGTCGAGCGCAACAAGGAGCGCTACGTCTTTCTTCGCTGGGGACAGGACGCCTTCCGCAACTTCCGCGTCGTGCCCCCGGGCACCGGTATCTGCCACCAGGTCAATCTGGAGTACCTGGCGAAGACCGTCTTCACGTCGACGGAAAAGGGCGAGACCACGGCCTATCCGGACTCGCTCGTCGGCACCGACTCGCACACGACGATGGTGAACGGGCTCGGCGTTCTCGGATGGGGCGTCGGCGGCATCGAGGCCGAGGCGGCGATGCTCGGCCAGCCGGTGTCCATGCTCATCCCCGAGGTAGTCGGGTTCAAGCTGCACGGCCGCCTGCCCGCCGGCGCAACGGCGACGGATCTCGTCCTCACCGTCACGCAGATGCTTCGGCAGAAGAAGGTGGTCGGCAAGTTCGTCGAGTTCTATGGTACGGGCCTAACGGGGCTGCCGCTGGCGGATCGCGCGACGATCGCCAACATGGCGCCCGAGTACGGTGCGACGATGGGCTTCTTCCCCGTCGATGAGGAAACGCTCAAGTACCTGCGCATGACGGGCCGCCCCGAGGCGCACGTCCGGCTCGTCGAGAAATACACGAAGGAGCAGGGCCTCTTCCGCACCGACGCGACACCCGATCCCGTCTTCACCGACACGCTCGAGCTGGACCTCTCCACGGTCGAGCCAAGCCTGGCCGGCCCGAAGCGTCCACAAGACCGCGTCCCCCTCAAGAGTGCGAAGCAGATGTACCGCGACGCGCTCGATGCCGACCTCGCCAAGCTGGGCTCACCCGGCGGCGCGGGTGACGCACGTGTCGCGTCGCAGGCGGCTGGATCTGCGTCCGCATCGAGCACTGCCGTGCTCGACGAGCCCGCGGCCGAGCAAGCCGGTGTCAGGGTCGAGTACAAGGGTGAGACCTTCACCCTGCGACACGGGGCAGTCGTCATCGCCGCAATAACGAGCTGCACCAACACCTCGAACCCCGCGGTGATGCTCGCCGCCGGCATGCTTGCGCGCAACGCGGTAAAGCGTGGGCTAACGGTGAAGCCTTGGGTCAAGACGTCGACCGCACCAGGATCACGCGTCGTCACCGAGTACTACAAGGCATCCGGGTTGCTCGAATATCTCGACAAGCTCGGCTTCCAGATCGTCGGCTACGGCTGCACGACCTGTATTGGCAACTCGGGGCCGCTCCCCGACCCGATCGCGAAGGCCATCGAGGAGAACAAGCTCGTCACCTGCGCCGTTCTCTCGGGGAATCGCAACTTCGAGGGACGCGTCAATCCACTCACCCGCTTCAACTATCTCGCGTCCCCGCCGCTCGTCGTCGCGTACGCGCTCGCGGGCCGCATGGATATCGACCTCACGAAGGAGCCGTTAGGCATCGGCAGCGATGGCCCAGTCTTCCTGCGCGACATCTGGCCCTCGCCGCAGGAGGTCCAGGGAGAGATCCTCCGCAGCGTGAAGAGCGACTTCTTCAAGACGCAGTACGCCGATGTCTTCCATGGCGACGAGTTCTGGCAGAAGCTCGAGGTACCGACAGGCGAGACCTTCGCGTGGGACGATGAATCGACCTACGTGAAGAATCCGCCGTACTTCGCCGGGATGGGGATGGACGCGCCCGGCATCCGCCCGATCACAGCTGCTCGCGCGCTTGCGCTGCTCGGCGATTCCATCACCACCGATCACATCTCGCCGGCCGGCAACATCCCGGGTGCCAGCCCTGCTGGCAAATGGCTCATCGCCCACGGAGTGCAGCGGAAAGATTTCAACTCGTACGGCGCGCGTCGCGGCAATCATGAGGTGATGATGCGCGGCACCTTCGCCAACATCCGGCTCCGGAACGAGATGGTGCCGGGCACCGAGGGCGGCTACACGACCATGCAAGCCGGCGGCACGCCGATGTTCATCTACGATGCTGCCATGGAGTATCAGAAGAACGGTACGCCTCTCGTCGTTGTCGCCGGAAAAGAATATGGCACGGGCTCGTCACGCGACTGGGCCGCGAAAGGCACCATTCTGCTCGGCGTTCGCGCTGTGATCGCCGAGTCGTTCGAGCGCATCCATCGCTCGAACCTGGTGGGCATGGGCGTGTTGCCGCTCGAGTTCACCAATGGTGAGACGCGACAGTCGCTTGGCCTCACCGGCTTCGAGACCTTCGACATCGTCGGGCTCGACCAGTCGTTGCGCCCGCGCGCGACGCTCGTCGTGCGCGCGAAGGATTCTGGCGGCACGAAGGAGTTCAAGGTCACCGCACGCATCGATACCCCTGAGGAAATGCAGTACTACCGACACGGCGGCATCCTGCCATACGTCCTGCGTCAACTGGTCGGAGGGCGATGAAGACCCCGACGCTCCTCGCCGCGCTCTGCTGCCTGACAGTCGTGCTCGATGGCTGCTTCCTCAAGAAGTACGTCTATCGTCCGGTGTTGGTCGCGAACGCCATCGGCGATTCGACGACGACGCTCGCGGCCACGAAGCTCCACGTCTATCGCAACGACGAGTACGAGATCTACGGGCCGAGTACCGCCGCGGTCCGCACCACCGAACGCCAGGTCGATCGCGCCTATCGGGAATTCGTGAAGCACTTCGGCGTATCGGCGCCGCCGATGGTGATCGTGGTTGCCGATAGCGAGTTCGCGATCTCGCCGAGCGAAGCTGGTTTGTTCGCCAAGCGACGAATTCACACCTTCGTCTACGTGCGGCCGCACAATCTGCGGGATGTCGACGGCGTGGCCGCCGACACCCCGGAGGATGAGATCTGGCCCGTCTCGGGACGCGTCGCGCGCGAGCTGTTCGCGTCGTACGTCGAGCAGCGTCGTCACGTTCCGCCCGAAGTCGAATCGCGTTCACATCCCGGTGACTACCACCTCGATCCATTCCCGAGCTGGTACGTGGACGCCGTCGTCGCCCTGCTCAGTGACCCGGGCGCACCCGATCGCATCATGGACTATCTCCGCGATCACCTCTCCGACGCCGCTCCGATCGCTGCGCTCTTGGACATGCATCCACCGAATCCGGGCGTCGCCGACACGATCGCTGCGTCGCGCGAGCGGCGTGCCCTGATTGGCGCGGAGGGTGTGGCCCTCACGCTCTTTCTCTCCGAGCGCGAGGGACCGCGCGCAGTGGGCCGCCTCGCCGACGCCTTCCTCACCGGCGGCACCGCACGCGACGTCGTCTCGCAGTCACACCACGTACCACAGAACGACCGCGACTTCGAGCGCATCTGGCGCATCTGGGTGCGCGAAGAGTACGGCCGCTGAGGGCTCCGCTCCACAGTCGGGTTCATCTCCGATTTTCGCGACGCGCGCTCTGTAACTGGTCAGAAGATCCCGAGAGTTCTGCTCGCGAAGAAGAATCGCGACGTCGCTGGCCAGTCCAGGTGCGAGACGCCAGTGCCGAGAAGGCAGGCGTCAGGTCGAGGGCGGTGTCAGGTGTCTGAAGTCGCTGTTTATCTCACGCCTGCCATCTCGACCCAGAACTCTCGAACCTGGACTCGCTCTCGACGTCGAGATGCCCGCTCGGAGTGAGGCTCCTGGCAAGACCGGAATGCGCTGATAGCCATCAGCTCGCAGCAGATAGCTGTCGTTATCCCGCTGCTCTCTTCAACGACGTCCGAGCTTTCTCCCGCTCTCCCCAGCTGGGAGATAGCTCCTTGGCCGCCGGCACACATCGCGATTGCGCACTCGCCGCGTTGGGCGCACCCATCGGCAGCCAACCCATGATGCACCGCGTGATGGCGGCGATCTCGTCGGCCTCGAGGAGCGACGCATTACCGCTCGACCCGCCGCCTAACGCCCCGAGGGTCGACCCCGGACGCGGTGTCATTGAGCCGCCGAGCATCGAGAGCAGCGCCTCTCGCGCGACCTTACGGAACTGATCGCTCTTCACCTGGCTGGTGTTCTGCTTGTGATCCCCGCGGTAGAAGGCGTGCACCGCGCCCTCGACGTTCTTCACGAGCGAGTCGAGGATCTCATCCAGCTGCTGCGCGACCTGCGGCGGAATCATTTGGTGCTCTCCTGTCACGGCGGGGCAGCGCCATTCCTCTGAGGACGGCCCACTGGTAGAGAGCGTCACCCAAAAGAAAAGCCCGCCGCGATGCGGCGGGCTTCTCCTGGCCTCCGAGCACGTCTGCTAAGGATTCTTTACGTCGACCGTGTGGCCGATGATGCCACCCAGAATCCCGCCCGCAGCCGCGCCGATGATTGCGCCCTTGATCTTGTCGCGGCTCGTCGTTGCGCCGAGCACGGCACCCGCTGCCGCCCCGATGACCGCGTCACGCTTCGTGTTACGGACGGGCTCCGCCGGCTGCCGGGAGTAGGTCCCCGACGAGCCCGAAGAACGCGATACGCCGCTCGAGCTGCGACGCGCGGTCGTCGTCGCCGGATAAGGCGATCGGGCCACGGTCTGGACCTGCTGCGGATAGCCGTACGGCTGCGGATACCCGTATGGCGCATTCGCCGCGGGGTAGCCATAAGGGTTCGCGTACGGGTTCATCCCCTGCTCGGCGGGGGACATGAACTGTTGCGGCTGGTACGCCTGCGCCTGAGACGCCAGCGCCAGGTCGTTCCGAAGCGCATCGTCTGCGGCGCTCTTATTGCCGCGTCCGCACGCGCCAAGGCCGATCGCCAGCGCCGATGCCGAAAGCAGCAACACTCTCTTGTACGACTGAATGCTGGACATATCTCCCCCCGAATAGTTCGCCGCGCGATGAGCAATCGTCGCCTGCTGCGCGGTCGCGTCTCAAAAGGCACGCTGCATTCCCCTCGTTAAGCGCTCCCTGTCGCACTTAACCCGGGCCACTGTCTCGCACGAGGACGCCAGCCTGTCCTCCAACTGAGAGGCCTCGGCGTGCTCTGGTCGATTGCCCTCGCGTGGCGGGCCGTTCTATTTTCACTGCACTTCTCCCCGGGGGCAGCAATGCACCGAAATGCACGTCCGCCGGCGATCGCGATGCTCGCGTTGGCACTCTCGTTCGCCTCCCCTCACCGGTCTTCGGCTCAGCAGCCGCCGGCACCTACCACGCCGACGCCCGAGATCGGCTCGATGGCGCCCGACTTCACGATCTCAGGCGCAACTCGTTATGGCCTGCTGCGGGATTCGGTGCGCCTCTCGGATTTCCGCGGTCAGACCGTCGTGCTCGCCTTCTTCTTTCAGGCGCGGACCAAAGGCTGAACGATCCAAATGGAGGCGTACCGTGATCAGTACGCCACGCTCTTCAACAATGGAAAGAAGGTCGTCGTCCTCGGCGTGAGCGTCGATGCCGACACGATGCTTGCCAATTGGGCTCATGAGTCGAGCTTCCCGGTCCTGTTCGGTAGTGATCCCGATCAGAAGGTTGGAAAGCTGTACGGGTCGACGCGGGGCAAGCTCGACTCGCGCAATCTCTTCGTCATCGGCCCGGACGGACGCATCACTTTCAAGCAAGTACCGGTGAACGTGCTCTCTCAGGAGGAGTACGCCGCACTGGGGAAGGCGGTCGCTCGTACTATGAGCGGGACACCAGCGGGCAGTTCCGGCCAACGCGATTAAGGAACGTTACCGTTACATGCCCAACCGCCGGTGCGTCTCCCACCGGCGGTTTGTATTTCCCTCATCTCGCCCGCGGGATGCGGATGGGCCTTCCCGCGTCCCTCGCCCCGCGTCCCACCTACCAGCCATTTCCGACGCCCCTCCGTGCCGATTACCCGCGTCTTGCTCACGCAGATGTACGAAGCCGCGGTCGCCGGCGCCGCAACGGGCCCGGTGACGACGCGCGGCGTCGAGGCGCTCGGAATCCCGCGCGACCGGCGCGTCTGGATCTTCTCGTTCGGCAAGGCCGCCCACGCGATGGCCGGCGCGGCGGTCGCCTCACTTCAGCGTTCGCTCAACCAGATCGCCGGCGGTCTCATCGTCGCGCCTAACGAGGAACGCTCGCCTTACGGCACGCTCGCCGTGCTCGCCGGCGATCATCCCGTTCCCGGTCCTCGCTCGTTCGCCGCCGCACAGCGCATCGGCGAGGTGGCGGCGCGAATGAAGAGCGGCGACGTCGGGCTCGTGCTCGTCAGCGGCGGCGCGACGAGCCTCATTGCCGCGCCCCTCCGTGGCATGACTGAAGCCGAGCTCACGCAGCTTTTCGAGTTGCTGCTCGCGTCTGGGCTGGACATAGGTGCCGTCAACGCCGTACGTCGCCGCTTCACTCGATGGGGCGGCGGCCGCCTCGCGCTCGCCATCTCGCCTGCCTCGGCGCACTGCCTCGCCGTCTCCGACGTGCCTGGCGACGACCTCGCCACCATCGGCTCCGGACCGAGCGTCCCGGATCAGTCGACGGCCGACGAGGTCATCGAGATCCTCGAGGACGCGAAGCTCATCGATCGTCTGCCGAAGTCTTTTCATCGATACCTGCTCGACGTGTCTCGCGGCGCCGAGCCCGAAACACCGAAGGCCGGTCATCCCGCGTTCGCCCATGGCACTGCGCGCGTCATCGCCAACAATCGCGGCGCGCTCGACTCCGCCGCCGAACGGGCGCGCGCGTTAGGCGCCGGCGCCGTGTACGTCGTCGACGCACCGCTCGTCGGCGAAGCGGCAGGCGCTGGTGAGGCGATCGCACGCTGGCTCATCGAGCTGCGCGATCGAACTCCGGCACCCGGTGCTCTGCCTGCGCCGCGCGTCGCCATCTGGGGCGGCGAGACGACTGTCACCCTGCGCGTTCACGGTTCGCGGAAGAGCGCGACGCCCGTCCCCGCTCCACCAGGAGGCCGCTGTCAGGAGCTCGCGCTCGCCGCCGCGCGCACCTTGTTCGAGGCTGGCGAGCGCGGCCACGGCATCTCGCTGCTCGCTGCCGGCACCGATGGTCGCGACGGCACGACCGAGGCAGCTGGCGCTTACGTTGATGCTCTCACCTGGACCGCGATTCAGAGAGCGGGACTCGACCCCACCGTCGCCCTTGCACAGCACGCATCGAACGGCGCGCTTGGCGCGGTGAACGCGCTCTTCTCGCCGGGTCAAACGGGGACGAACGTCATGGACGTGATTCTCGGCGTCGTCGATTGTGAATAGCTGCAGTTTCGGCCGTAGGCCGAAACTGCCACTACCTGCTCGGCGCCAAACCGGTCAGCTTTCACGGCGCCATGAGAACCGAGCCATTCACGGTCGGCATCATCCAGGATGCTGCGACCGACGACCAGAAGGCGACAGTCGACGCCACGATTCCGCGCATTCGCGAAGCCGCCGAGCGCGGCGCGCAGGTCGTTTGTCTCAAGGAGCTCTTCAACGCGCCGTATTTCTGCAAATCGCAGCGCTGTGAGCGTTTCGATATCGCCGAGCCGATTCCCGGCCCGACCACGGAAGTGATGCAGAAGATCGCGCGCGAGCTCGGCATCGTCCTCGTCGTGCCGCTGTTCGAGCGCCAGGCGCGTGGCGTGTACCGCAACTCGGCCGCGATCATCGATGCCGACGGCTCGCTCCTGGGGATCTATCGCAAGATGCACATCCCCGACGATCCGCTCTTCAACGAGAAGTATTACTTCACTCCCGGCGACGCGGCGAAAGATGACCACATCGACCGCATCGGCGAGACGGCCAAGCAGGCAAGCGGATTCCGTGTCTGGCATACTCGTTATGCGGACATCGGCGTGCTGATCTGCTGGGACCAGTGGTACCCCGAGGCGGCGCGCATAACGAGCCTCCTTGGCGCCGAGGTCCTCCTCTACCCGACGGCGATAGGCTGGCATCCGGCGGAGAAGGAAGAGTTCGGCCAGGCTCAGGTAGAGGCGTGGCGCACGATCCAGCGCTCGCATGCGATCGCCAACGGCGTCTTCGTCGCGTCGCCGAATCGCGTCGGCTTCGAGGCCGAGCAGGGGACGAACGGATTGGAGTTCTTCGGGCACTCGTTCATCTGCGATCCGTTCGGCCGAGTCCTTGCCGAAGCCGGCACCGACCCCGCGGTGCTCGTTGCGCGGTGCGACCCGCGGCTGATCGAGGAGACGCGCCGAAACTGGCCCTTCCTCCGCGATCGCCGCATCGACGCATACGCACCGATTCTCAGTCGCTATCTCGGCGCCGCCTAACGGTTGAGCAGTTCAGCACGATGATCGAAGACGCGCGGTCGGCGCTGCGGATGCCCGCCGAGTGGGAGCGCCACGAGGCGACGTGGATCGCCTGGCCGCACCACGAGCCGGACTGGCCCGGCAAGCTCGGCCCCATCCCGTGGGTCTATGCCGAGATCGTGCGCGTCCTCCACGCATTCGAGCGCGTAGAGATCCTCTGCCACGACGACGACGTCCGCGCCGCGGCCGGGCACCATCTGACCGCGCACGGCGTCCGCGACAACTTTCGCCTCCACGTCGTGCCTAACGATCGTGTCTGGCTCCGTGATTCCGCGCCAACGGCCGTGCTCGCCGACGATGGCGGAGTGCGCCTCGTCAACTGGCGGTTCAACGCCTGGGCCAAGTACGAGAACTTCTCCCGCGACGCTCGGGTCGGCGAAGCGGTCGCTCACCTCACCGGTCTGCCGCGCATCCAGCCGCTGCGCCCGGACACGGGTGAGCCCGTCGTCCTCGAGGGCGGCGCGATCGATGCAGACGGCGAGGGGACCCTGCTGGTTACGGAAGAATGCCTTCTCTCCGCGGTGCAGCAGCGAAACCCCGGTCTCTCGCGCGACGGTTACGAGCGTGTCTTCCACGAGTATCTCGGCATTCGCCAGACGATCTGGCTCGGCGAAGGCTGTGTCGGCGACGACACGCACGGGCACGTCGATGACATCGCTCGCTTCGTCGCGCCCGGCGTCATCGTTCTCGCCTACGAGGAGGATCCCGCCGACGACGAGAACCACCGCCGTTCCGTCGACAACATGGAGCGGCTCGAGCTCGCCGGCGCAGGCGCCGGAGCGTTCAAAGTCGTGAAACTCCCTTTCCCGCGCGCCGTGACGATGCGGGACGAGCGACTCCCGGCGAGCTACGCGAACTTCTACGTCGCCAACGGCGTCGTGCTCGTTCCGACCTTCAACGACCCGAACGATCGGGTCGCTCTCAATACGCTCGCGGATCTCTTTCCCGATCGCCGCGTCATCGGCGTCCATGCCGTCGATCTCGTCTGGGGATTCGGGACGCTCCACTGCCTTACCCAACAGCAGCCGCGCGCCCGTTGACGCGCCACGCCACCGCCTAACGGGAACAGCAGCAATGCCTGGTTCGATGATCGAGTTCAAGGCCAACGGACGGACGGCGACCGGCTACCTCGCGCGCCCGACCACTCTCCGCGGTCACGGCGTACTCGTCATCCAGGAGTACTGGGGGCTCGTCGACCACATCAAGGACCTCGCGGACCGGTTCGCCGCCGAAGGTTTCTTCGCACTCGCGCCCGATTTGTACCATGGCGAGAAGGCGAAGAGTCCCGACGACGCCGGAAAGCTCATGATGGCGCTCAACATCGCCGAAACCGCCAAAGACCTTCGCGGAGCCGCCGACGCCCTCATCGCGGTCGAGGGCGTTTCGCCCAAGCAGGTCGGCATCGTCGGATTCTGCATGGGAGGGCAGCTCGCGCTCTATGGCGCCTGCGAGTTCCCCGAGCGCATCGCCGCCGCCGTCGATTTCTACGGCATTCATCCCAAGGTCAAGCTCCGCATCGACAACCTCGGCGGGCCCGTGCTCGCGCACTTCGCGCTCAAGGACAAGAGCACGCCCGAGGACAGAGCGCGCGATCTCGTTCGGCAGATCCAGGCGGCGGGGAAGCAGGTCGAGGCGCACTTCTACAACGCCGACCACGCGTTCTTCAACGACACGCGCCCGAACGTCTACAGCCGCGCCGACGCGCACGAAGCGTGGCAGCGCACGATCGAGTTCTTCAATCGGAGCCTCGGCTTCGACAAGGAGCTCCCGGGAGGTCGAAAGATCGGCTAAGCCCGGCGGCGGCGGTCGGTTGCGACGCCTCCGCTTTTTCGTCCTCCAGAGCGGCGATGAAGCTGCGTCTTCTCGAGCTCTGGAATTGATGTTCACGCGCTCGCTCGCCGCTTGCTTTGTCGCGTTGCTCCTCCTCGCGTGTCGCGCGATGACGAGCGCGCCGATCGTGCTCGGCGCCGCCGGTCCCTGGACCGAGGAGTACGGCGCGATGAACCGGCGCGGCATCGAGCTCGCGCTCGAGCAGCTAAACGCCATCGCGCCGGATCAGAGCCCGCGTATTCAGGTGCTCTTTCGCGACGACGCCGGCGACGGCATGCGCGCCGCGGCGATCGCGCAGGAGTTCATCAATCGGCGCGACGTTGTCGGCGTCATCGGACACGTGAATTCGGGCGCGATGGTTGCCGCGGCACGCGTCTACGACGGACATCTGCCCGCGGTCGCGACCACTGCCTCGTCGCCGGCACTCACCGGCATCTCTCCATGGACTTTCCGCGTCATCCCGAGCGACTCCATGAACGGGCTCGAGATCGCGCGCTTCGTCATGCGCCGCGGACGCCGTCGCGCGGCGATCCTCTACGAGAACAACGCGTATGGGCGCGGCCTCGCCGACGCCTTCGTCCGCGGCTTCAAGGGCGAGATCGTGAGCAACGATCCGATTGCCGAGGGTGCGCAGGATTTCGAGCCGTTCGTCACCTACTTCAAGCGTCGCCAGCCGGAAGTCGTGTTCGTCGCCGGCACCGGTGCGAGTGGGCTCGCCTTCCTCCGCGAGGCGCGGCGTCAGACGCTGAATGCCGATCTCGTTGGCGGCGACGGATGGAGCGTGCTGACTTCTGACACGACGCTGGCGGACGGAGTCTACGTTGGCGCGCCGTTCACGCCTGACGACAAGCGCGCCGACGCGAGGGCGTTCGTTCAGCGTTTCCGAAAGCGCTACGGCATCACTCCGGATGGCAACGCCGCGCTCGCGTACGACGCGACGATGCTCCTCGCCGATGCTGCGCGCCGTGTCGGTCCACACAGAGCTCGGCTGCGAGAGTATCTCGCACAGTTGGCGGAGCACGGTGGCTACGCGGGTGTCACGGGGAGGATCGCGTTTTCACCGGATGGCGATCCGCTCGGCAAGACGATCGTCATGACGCGCATTCACAGCGGCGCCCTCACGCTCGAGGACGCAAAGTGAATTTCGCTCCCTTCTCGGGTGCATCTCGCTTCGCTCCCTTCACCCGCGCGTCGCGGCTGCCGTCCGTCGGACGCTTCGTCGCGATGGCGCGTACGATTCGCGGGCGTCTCTGGATCGGCTCACTCGTTGTCGTGGCACTTCTCATCGTTGCCGGCGCAGTCGCTTGGCGAACCTTGGGCACGATGTCGCGTGAGATCACGACCACACTCCGCGACGTGCAGACCGAGTCGCGGCTCGCCTCACAGCTCTCGAGTGATGCCGCGAAGGCGCTCGAGGCAGGCGGTCGCTATCTCGACACGCGCGATCCCGACGCCGAAGCAGCGTTCCGCCAGCACGGCTGGAACGCGCACGACATTCAGCGGGCGATCAACGCACGTCCCGACCGCACCGCCGACGAAGTCGCCACGGTGGCGCTCATCGATACGAAGCTCTCCGACATGGAGATCCGCTACGCGCGCGCCCATCGGCTCGCCGACCTCGGTCGCCTCGACGAGGCGCGTCGTACCGCGAACAGCGCGCAGCACGACGTGGACGACTTACTCGCCAATATCGACAAGCTCGGTCTCGTCAAAGCCCAGCGTGTCACTGTCGCTTCGCAGCGCCTGGCCGACGAAACCCACCAGCGCGCGGCGGCGCTGCTCGGTCTCATCGTTGGCGCCGTGATCATCGCGTTAGGCATCGTCGGTGTCACGGTGTTTTCCATCGGTCAGCCGCTGGCGCTCCTCGTCGACCAGGCGCGCCGCCTCAGCGAAGGCGATCTCACGGCGCGCAGCAGCGGCGATCTGCCGGCGGAGTTCGAGATCCTCGCCAACGCGATGGACCAGACTGGCGACTCCCTTTCGCGCATTGTCACCGTCGCGGCGGAGACCGCGCAGAGCGTCGCAGCGTCCGCACACGACCTCGCCTCGGTTTCCGAACAGATTTCGCTGTCGGCGGGCCAGATGGCCGACGCGATGACCGACGTCTCGCACGGCGCGGAGACGCAGGTACAGCAACTGCGCGCGATCGACGCGACGCTCGGCGAGATCCGCCAATCAGCGGACGGCGTTCGCTACAGCTCAGCGGAGGTGAATGATCTGGCGCGTGAGATCGAGACGTCGGCCGAAGCGAAGCGGCAGGAAGTTCAGCGCGCGGTTGGAATGCTACGCGACGTGAAGAGCGGCGTGGAAACCGCCGCTGCCGAGGTCGTGGCACTCAACGACACGACGGCGGAGATCCACCGGTTCGTCGCGATCGTCGGAAAGATCGCTGATCAGACCAATCTGCTCGCCCTGAACGCCGCGATCGAGGCGGCGCGCGCAGGCATGCACGGCCGCGGCTTTGCCGTCGTTGCCGACGAGGTCCGCAAGCTCGCTCTGCAAGCGCAATCCGCCGCCGACGACATCATGCAGGTCACGAGCATCGTCGCCGCACGCGTCACCGCGAGCACCCGCGCCATGGAGACCGGCGCGGCGCGCGTCGTCGAGATCGAGCATCTGTCCGAGACCATCGAGGAGGCGCTCCGCAGCATCACCGCCGCCGCCGAGCGCACCCGCGTCGCCGCTGAGGGGGTCGCCTCCGCCGCGGCGACGAATCTCCGCGCCGTGCACTCTGCCGCCGCGAGCATCGACACTATCGCCCGCACTGCGGAAGGCCACGCCGCCGCCGCGCAACAAGTCAACGCGTCGACGGAGGAGCAGAGCGCCGCCTGCGAGCAGATGACCTCCGCGAGCAACGTCCTCCTCGAGGGCTCGACGCAACTCAAGAAAGTCGTCGGGATCCTCAGAGTTGCCTAACGACGGTGATTGGTGACTGGTGGCTGGTAACTGACGGCTACCAATCACCAGCCACTAATCACCAGCCACCAGTTACTGCTGGCATCTCCCGTTCGGGTCCGGCTTCGGCTTGTCCACCAGCGGCCGGTGATCGAGGTTCGCAACCGTCGTCGCCACATCGTGAACGAGCTGGCCGATCCGCGCCATGTGCGGATAGTCGATGTACTGCGGCTCGTCCGTCACCTGGTGATAGTCGCCATGCAGACCGGTGGTGAAGAACACCACCGGGATTCCGAGACGCGCGTAGTTGTAGTGGTCGCTCCGACAGTAGATGTTCTCCGGATCGCCATTCGCGTCGTACTGGTAATCGAACTGCATCGGCATCGGCTCGTTCTTGTTCACCTGCTCCACGATGTCGCCGAGCTCCGTCGACAGACGGCGCGAACCGACGAGCTGCAGGTACGTCGGACCGCCGCCGGGAATGTCCACCGCCGCGCCGCGGCCAACCATGTCCATGTTCAGCTGCGCCACGATCGAATCGGAGGGCACGGGCAAGTGATCCGTCGCCCAACGGGAGCCGAGCAGTCCCTTCTCCTCCCCGGTGTGCCAGACGAAGAGCAGCGAGCGCTTCGGCTTGGCGGGCGCCTTTGCGAACGCTTCGGCGATCTCGAGCAGCGTCACCGATCCCGACCCGTCGTCGTCCGCGCCATTCCGGATCGAGTCGAGGCGGACGGGATCCGCTCGCCGCAGGCTGTCGAAGTCGACGTGCAGGGCGGCAAGCTGCGACTGCTGCTCCACCGTGGGCTGCTGTCCCCGCCGCACGAGGCCATTGATCGCAAACTGCGCCTGCCGGAAGACGTGTAGCGAATCGTGATTCTGGGGCGCCGTCGTCAGATAGCCGACGTGATCGTTGTGCGCGCCAAGGGCAACGTACTCGCCGCGAAGACTCGCATCCGAGCCCGAAATGATCGCCACGACGTTGCGCGCCGGTGCCTGCTGCTCGTTGAAGACGAGATGGAGTGCTGCCGACTTCCCCGTCTGTCCCTTGCTCGCGGTCGACGGATCAGCGCCGAGCAGCGCCTGCGCCGCTGACGGCGTCACCGTCAACGTCACGAACCCCGGCTGAGCGCCGGCTGGAGCAATCTTGAGTGTGACCTGGCCTTCGCGCGGATGCGTTGCCAGCTGCAGCGCGGCCGTTGTGATCTCCTCGATGGTCGCAACGACTGCTGCTCCACCGCCACCGCGACCGCCACGCCCCCCGAACCCGCCGCGACCCGCGCCGCGCTGCGCTGGGTACGTCAGCAGCAGCTTTCCGCGCACCTGGTCGGGCGAGAGCGCACCAGTGCTGTCACCCGCGCGGCCCCCGAACACGACGTCCAGAGTGCCGAGGGAAGGCAGAACTCCGGTCGGTGCGCTGGCGATGAAGTCCTTGCCACCCCGCAGCGTTTTGCCGTCGACGGTGATGGTCGACCGTTCGCTGAAGGCGCGCCGAATCATCGGGACGTTCTGGAAGAAGGTCCCGTTGTCGCCGGCCGGCTTCAGTCCGAGACGCCGCAATTCGGCCGCGATGTATGCGGTCGACATCAGGTGGCCGCGCGTCCCCGTCTCGCGACCCATCATGGAGTCGTCGGCGAAGATGTAGAGTCTCGTCATCAGATCGGCCGCGGAGATGTCGGCCGAAGTGGGACGCGCGGCGTGCTTGAGCGGAAGCGGTTCTGCTGTCGCACCATCCTGCGCGCGGGCCAGAGCTGCCACCGCGGTCACGAGTGCCGCTCCAAGGATGAGAGTGTGTTTTTTGATCATGGGCTGCACGACTGTATGCTGGTTGGTCTAGGTTATCTGTCGACGTGCGCTAGCCGCCGCGGCTCGCCGAGCACGCGGACCACGCTTGCTCAACGCTCGTCACGTCCAAAGCGCTGATCGCCACACGCTGGTGGCGGTTGGCGTCGCCTCGTTTGCTGACCGCACATGCGCATCGAAACGCTCGCCGTTCATGCCGGCCACGCTCCCGATCCTTCGACGGGCGCCGTCACCCCTCCGATTCACCTCTCGACGACGTTCGAGCGCGAGGCAGATGGGCAGTATCGCGCCGGTCTCGTCTACTCGCGCTACGCCAACCCGAACCGGACGGCACTCGAGGAATGTCTGGCGAGGCTCGAAGGTGGCGCCGGCGCGGCCTGCTTCGCCTCTGGCTCCGCAGCAACCGCTGCCGTGCTCCAGTCGCTCGAGTCCGGGGCGCATGTCATCGCGCCGGACGACGCGTATTTCGGGACGACGAAGCTCATGCACGACATCTTCGGCCCGTGGAAGCTCGAGGTCACGCTCGCCGACATGACCGACCTCGGCTCCGTCGAGCGTGCGCTTCGCTCCTCGACGCGCCTCATCTGGATCGAGACCCCGTCGAATCCGCTGCTGCGCGTCGTCGACATTGCCCGGCTCGCCGAGATCGCGCACTCGCGCTCCGCGCTCTGCGCCGTCGACAATACCTGGGCGACACCCGTCCTCCAACGCCCGCTCTCGTTAGGCGCGGACGTCGCCATGCACGCCACGACCAAGTACCTCGGCGGGCACAGCGACGTCCTTGGGGGGGCGCTCGTCTGGCGCGAAGACGGCCCGGCCGCCCAGCGGATCCGCGCCATCCAGACGTCGGTCGGCGCCGTCCCGTCGCCGTTCGAGTGCTGGCTCACCATGCGTGGCGTCCGCACGTTGCCCTGGCGCGTGCGCGCACACGCCGCCAACGCCATGACGCTCGCGACCTATCTCGCCGCTCATCGGCGAATCGAACGCGTGCACTACCCAGGGTTGCCGGATCACTCGGGTCACGAGATCGCCGCGCGGCAGATGTCCGGCTTCGGGGGAATGATGTCCCTACAGGTCTGCGGCGGTCGTGACGCGGCGATGGATCTCGCCGCGCGGCTCCGCATCGTCACCCGGGCGACCAGCCTCGGTGGCACCGAAAGCCTCATCGAGCACAGAGCATCCGTCGAGGGACCCGGCACTCGCGCGCCCGAGAACCTCCTCCGACTCTCTGTCGGTCTCGAGCATGTAGACGACCTGATCGAAGACTTCGATCAGGCACTTCGGTGATGGACGCGACCCCTGTCGCCAGCGGTGCGCCAGCTGTCGTTCTGCTCAGCGGAGGCCTCGACTCGACGACGCTGCTCGCCTATGCGGTGAAGGCCGGGTTCACGGCGCACGCGCTGACCTTTCGCTACGGTCAGCGTCACGCCGTCGAGGTCGACGCGGCACGGCGGATTGCTCGGCGATTCGGCGCTCGCGAGCACATCGTGGTCGACATCGATCTCCGCACCTTCGGCGGCTCCGCCCTCACGAGTGACGAGGAAGTACCAAAGGATCGCTCGCCCGATGAGATGCGCGTTGGGATTCCCATCACCTACGTCCCGGCCCGCAACACGATCTTTCTCTCGTATGCCCTCGCCTGGTCCGAGGTGCTCGGCGCCTCGGAGATCTTCATCGGGGTGAACGCGGTAGACTACTCCGGATACCCGGACTGCCGTCCCGAGTATGTTGCAGCGTACGAGCGCATGGCAAACCTCGCGACACGTGGCGCCGTAGAGGGAACGACTCCCGTGCACATCCGGGCGCCGCTTCTCGATCTCGCCAAACCGGAGATTATCCGGCTCGGACTCGAGCTCGGCGTCGATTACGCAATGACGTCGAGTTGCTACGACCCGACACCCGAGGGGGAGGCGTGCGGCCGCTGCGACGCATGCCGACTGCGCCTGGACGCCTTTGCTCGGGTTGGAACGCAGGACCCTGCCCGTTATGCCTAGCTACGCCGTAAAAGAGATCTTTTTCACGCTCCAGGGAGAAGGATTTCACACCGGACGGGCCGCGGTCTTCTGCCGGTTCGCGGGGTGCAATCTCTGGACGGGTCGCGAAGCCGACCGCGCTACCGCGGTCTGCTCCTTCTGCGACACCGATTTCGTCGGCCTCGGTCCCGATGGCGGCCGCTTCTCCGGCCCGGACGAATTGGCCGACACGATCGCCGCGCGCTGGCCCGCGGATGCGACCAGCGCCCGTCGCTTCGTCGTGTGTACGGGTGGCGAACCCCTGCTGCAACTCGATGCCGAGCTGGTCTATTCGCTGCACGAACGGGGCTTTCAGGTCGCGATCGAGACCAACGGCACGCTGCTTCCACCTAGCGGCGTCGACTGGATATGTGTGAGCCCAAAAGCCCGTGCCGATCTGGTCCTTGTAAACGGAAACGAGCTCAAACTTGTCTATCCACAGGTGGGGGCCGAACCCGAGCGGTACGAAGCTCTAGCGTTCGACCATTTTTTCCTGCAGCCTATGGACAGCGCCGAATCGACCGAGAATACAAGAGCGGCCGTTCGGTACTGTCAGCAACATCCGCGTTGGCGGCTGAGCCTGCAGACGCATAAGATTCTTGGTATTCGTTGATCGGACGCCGACGTAAGGCGTTGACGTATAAGATGTTGAAGCATTCGAGGCGGCTGATGGTCTAGCAGCACCCCGGCGCTTTTGTGCGGCCGGTCACATACTGTTGAGCTCGCTGTCGGCACCTTGGGGCCCGTTCCGCTGCCCCTTGTGATTCGTCATACAGCACAGGCCGGTCTCAAGCGCGAGGTGACGCATGGATCAATTCAGAGTGCGCCGCATTTCGGTTCGACGCCCCAAGCGTCAAATCGCCGTGCTCGTTGCGCTCCTGTGCGCCCTGCCGAACGTCGGAAGCGCCCAGTCGCCGATACCGGTTCTGGCCGGCATGAGTGCGTCAGCGAGCTCGCTCCGCGATTCCATCGTCTCCCTCGCCCGCGCCCAGATCGGCACGCGATACAAGCACGGCGGTGCTTCGCCTCAGCGAGGCTTCGACTGCAGCGGCCTCGTTCAGTACGTGATGGCGCGGTTCGCCATGATCGTCCCGCGCACGGCCAAGGCCCAGGCGGCGGTTGGCGTACCGGTCGAACGTGACACCTCGCTCCTCCGGCCCGGCGACCTGCTGACCTTTGCCTCGAACACCAAGGCGAACATCAGCCACATCGGGATCTACATCGGCAACGGTCGCTTCATCCATGCGAGCAGCGTCGCGGGCCGCGTCATCGAGAGTCCGTTGAATCGCGCTCCCGCACCCAAGATCAAGATGTGGCGCGGCGTCGCCCGGATTCCCTTGGCCCCCGACCCGCCGACAACCACCGCAATGCTCACCACGCCCGAGCGGTGAGTACAAAGAAACGGCGCCGCGCGTAGCGGCGCCGTTTTTCGTTAGGCGCTACTCGCGCCGACGGCGCGGCCGAGGAGGCAGGGGCGGCGCTGGTACTGAATCCACGACCAATCGTCTCCGCAGCACGCCGTCAGGCCCAACGAGCACACCGGTCGACGGGAAGTCCATGGCGCTCAGCGAATCCACTAGTACAGCCGCCCGCGCCGAGCTGTCCGGTCGCAGGACTCCCGGTGCGAGCTGCATCGTCGGTCGCAGCCATGCCGTGCGCACGTGCCGCGCCGAGTCGATCTCGGCGCAGGCCACGACACCACGGTTCATCGGCTCGGCGAGCCGAAAGGGACCGTACGTCAGCAGATTGCCTAACGAATAGAGCACGAGCCGGTCATCGCGCCACTCTGCCGCGCGGATCACGTGCGGCCCATGACCGATCACGAGTGTCGCGCCGCTCTCCAGCGCGGCATTGGCGAACGCCACGGGATTCCCACGATCGATGGTCCCGAGAAAGACCTCGGTCGAATCGCGTGTGCGCTGGGCGCCGGCGCCCTCGGCGCCGAGGTGCATCGTCACGACAACCGTTCGCCATCGGTCGACAGCCCGCGCCACATGGCGGCGCACAGCGTCCAGGTCGCGCGCGTCCGGGCTGTCACTCGAGGTATAGAAGCCGAGCACGGCGATCGTGTCGCCGCGCCGCGTCACGACGGGCGTCGCGAGCGTGTCCGCGCCGGTGACGAGCACGCCGGCGCGCGTGAGATACGATAGGGACACGAGAAAGCCGTCGTCGCCGGCGTCGCGCGCGTGATTGTTCGCCACGTTTCCCACGACCGCGGCGCTGTCCGCGAGACGGCGAATCGCCGCCGCCGCTGCCGCGGGCTGACGGAACGCGAAGCAGTTCAGCGCTTTCTTTCCGCACTTGCGCGGTGCGAACCCATCGCCGATCGCGCCCTCGACGTTCACCAGCACGACGTCCGCGTCTCCAAAGAGCGGCTTGAGCGGTGTAAGGAGTGCGTCCGGCGCGTCGCTGAGCTGGAAGTCGGCGCGCAGCCTTCTCGCCGCCATCTTCGCCCACGCCGTGTCGAGGTTCGTGCCTAACGTGACGTCGCCGCCGGCGCAGAGCCTGATCGGCGGTCGCACCGAGTCGACGCGCGGCACCGCGAGCGTGTCGTTCCGCGGGACCGAATCCTTTGCTTGTGCGCCGGCGCCACGAAACGCGACGACGAGCGCGATCGCGCCCAGCGCCAGCCGTGTACTTCTTTGGCTTGCTGCGCGGCGCGAGCGCCGCGCGACAGTCAGCGCCGAATGCGCGGTGTGAGCACCGCGGCAGCGGGCGGACGTCGCGGCGCCGAACGCATCGCGCCCGCCGACGGCATCGTCGCCGGAGCTACCGACGACCTGTACGGATCGATGCACGGTGGGTAGCTGCCGGTTGGCACGTAGCCGGGAGGACAGCCGCCGTAATTCGGTGGATAGTACGGCGCGTAGCCTGGTGGCGTGTAGTTGCCATATCCGCCCGACGGATACGTGGGCGTCGGGTAGTATGGTGCGCCGTAGGCGGGCGGTGCATAACGAGGCGGGACATACGTCGGCGGCGCGAGTTGCGAAAAGAGCGGCGTCTGGGGCGCGATTGGGTAGCCGTAGCTCTGGCACGCGTAGCCATACGCGTAAGGACACGTGCGGGCAACCTGCTCGTACCCATTGCCCAGATCGACGAGCACGCGACCGTCGGGTAAGACGATGACGGGATAGTTCTCGAAGACCGTTTGCCCATACGTGGCGAGGGTCTGCGGGGGAGGCGGAGGAGCGATCGTGGCGATTCGCGCGCGACCCTTCGGCGCGGCGAGCACATGCGCATGCGTGGACTGCGCCTGCAACCAGGCGGCACCAAGCCCAACGAGCGCGAACGACCTCACGACTATCCGGAGGAATGCCATCGGCGGAACCCTCCCCAGCGCGACACCGCGCGCATCACATAAGACCGCTTCAGCACGCGTTCGCGCGTGCTGAAACCCTGAGAATCAATTGTCCGAAAGAGTGTCGTCGTGAGGAATCCCTCGACGACTCCCAACAACCTATTGTCGAATTCGATTGTCAAACAGAGGTCTGGGACCGAAAATGCTGCGATGTAGCGGCCGATGTGGAACGGGATCACTGTTCGGTTGTGGGACAGAAAATCCCATAGCCGGCCAAGAGAGGAGCGGACGCCTCGATTGGAGTAGCGTAAAGACTATACCGCGCAAATAGTTAGGCACTGATCGACAGCGGGCATGGTCCTTTCCTTAGTTCCCGTTAGCTTCACGCCCTCACCACTCGATCCCAGCACCAGAGGACTCCGTTGGATATCAAGCGCGAGCCACCCAAAAAGACGAAGAAGTACGTCGCCGGCGGCGTTGCTATCGTTGGCGTGCTCGTCATCTC
>Ga0070681_10000504_pt1 | contig 31959 bp, 32 predicted proteins | sample KBSC83BmetaG_FD_65650 | JGI IMG/M metagenome (GOLD analysis project Ga0070681, IMG submission 65650) | Corn rhizosphere microbial communities from Kellogg Biological Station, Michigan, USA - KBS C8-3B metaG | ecosystem: Host-associated > Plants > Roots > Rhizosphere | place: USA: Michigan...
CTCGGTGGCGCCGTCCACAACCTGCTCAAGCTCCACCGGTTCGCCACCGCCACCGGATAACACCGGCGGCATCACCAGCCACCAACCGCGGGAAGGTCCACAGAAAGCGCAACAGGCTGTAGAACGACGCTCACGCGCAATTGCCGCCGCCCTACGATGGACGGCGCCGTTCAACCGACCGCGTTTGAGGAGTTGTCGTGGCCATTCAGCCGATTCGCCTGTTCGGCGACCCGGTGCTGACCACGGCCGCCGAGTCGGTGACGACGTTCGACAAAGAGCTTCGCGTGCTCGTGAAGGATCTGACCGACACCATGCTCGACGCCCCCGGCGTCGGTCTCGCTGCCCCGCAGATCGGCGTCAGCGTCCGCGTCTTCACCTATGACGTCGACGACAGCCTCGGCCATCTCGTCAACCCGGTGATCGGCGTCGTCAGCGAGGACGAACAAGACGGAGACGAGGGCTGTCTCTCGTTTCCCGGGCTTGCGTTTCCGACCAAGCGCAAGCAGCGTGTCGTAGCCAGCGGGTTCAACATGCACGGCGAACCGGTGACGATCGAGGGCAGCTCATTGCTTGCTCGATGTATTCAGCACGAGGTCGACCATCTCGACGGCATCCTCTTCATCGACCGGCTCGACGCCGAGCAACGCAAGGCCGCCATGCGCGCGATCCGTGAAGCGGAGTGGTCCGGACTCTCGACGCCCGCCGTCAAGGTATCGCCGCATGCCACCGGCGGTCTCGCGGTCTAGTGCGACTGGTCTTCGCCGGCACTCCGGCTGCTGCCGTTCCGTCACTCGACGCGCTGCTTGCAAGTGACCGGCACGACGTCGTTGCTGCCGTCACCCGACCCGACCGCCCGGCCGGCCGCGGCCGCGCGCTGACACCGAGTCCGGTCAAGGAGCGCGCGGAGGCAGCCGGACTCGAGGTCCTCACACCCGAGAAGGCATCCGACCCAGCGTTCCTCGACCGGCTGCGTGCCCTCGCCCCCGACTGTTGCCCGGTCGTGGCGTATGGCGCCCTGCTGCGGCCCGAGGCACTGGCCATCCCGCGATACGGGTGGGTCAACCTGCACTTCTCCGTACTTCCTGCCTGGCGCGGCGCCGCGCCGGTCCAACACGCGATCCTTGCGGGCGACGACATCACCGGCGCCGCGACTTTCCAGATCGAGGAAGGTCTCGACACCGGCCCGGTCTACGGGACGTTCACCACCACGATCGATTCGCGCGACACCTCGGGCGACCTGCTCGCACGGTTGGCGGTCGACGGGGCAGGCCTACTCGTGGCAACACTCGACGGCATCGAGGACGGCCGACTCGAAGCGGTACCGCAACCGCAGGACGGTGCGTCATACGCACCCAAGGTGTCCGTCGACGACGCGCACATCGACTGGACCGCACCGGCCCTGCGCGTCGACCGAGTTGTGCGCGCATGCACACCGGACCCAGGCGCTTGGACCACGTTTCGCGGCCGCCGGGTCAAGGTGTTGCCCGTTGAACCGCTGACCGACAGCCAGCCCGACAGCGCGCAACCAGGCGAGATTCGTATGGCGGGTCGCGACGTGCAGGTGGCCACGGGCAGCTCCTGGATCCGTCTCGGTGACGTACGTCCGGAAGGCAAACCGGTCATGTCGGCTGACGCGTGGCTCCGCGGTGTCCGCCCGGAACCGGGCGAAACCTTTCAGTGACAACAGCACGCCGTCATCCGTCCGCGCGTGCTTCGCGCACGAAGGACGTGCCGCGGTTGACGGCGTATGACGTCGTCCGCGCCGTTGACGTCGACGGCGCGTTCGCCAACCTGCTGCTGCCCCAGCTGCTTCGTGAACGCAATCTCACGTCGACCGACGCGGCATTCACTACCGAACTGACCTACGGCACGTTGCGTTGGCAAGGCGTTCTCGACGAGATCATCGGGACGGCCGCACGCCGACCTGCGAGTGCGCTCGACGCGCCAGTGCGCGCAGTGTTGCGGCTTGGCGCCTACCAGCTGCTGCACATGCGCGTTCCCGCCCACGCTGCAGTTGACAGCTCGGTTGAGCTCGCGCGGGACAACGCCGGTCACAAGGTCACCGGACTCGTCAACGCGGTGCTGCGCGCCATCGCCAAAGACGACTTCGCCACCTGGGTCGATCGCGTCGGTCCTAGCGATGCCCTGGGCCGGTTGGCGTTCAACGCCGGCTACCCGCGGTGGGTTGCCGCCGCGTTGTCCGACTCGCTCGGTGGCGACCTGACCGAGCTCCGCGCCGCGCTGGCGTTCGACCGGCCGATCACGCATCTCGTCGCGCGCCCCGGGCTCATCAGCCGAGACGCGCTGCTCACCGCCGCCGGCTCCGGCGCTGAGCCCGGACCGTGGTCGCCTTATGCCGTGCGGCTCACCACAGGTGGGGATCCCGCAACGCTCGCCGCCGTACGCGACGGTCGCGCGGGTGTCCAGGACGAGGGCAGCCAGCTCGCCGCCCTCGTCCTTGCACGGGCAGACGGCGTTGGCGACGAACGCTGGTGGCTCGACATGTGTGCCGGCCCGGGGGGCAAGGCCGCTCTGCTCGCCGGGCTCATCGGCGACAAGACGCGGCTGCTGGCCGCCGACCTCCAGCCGCATCGGGCCCGGCTCGTCGCTCGATCGGTCGGCGAGCGCGGCGTCCCGCTCGTCGCCGACGGGACTCGCCCGCCCTGGCGGCCGCACAGCGTCGACCGCGTCCTGCTCGACGCGCCGTGCACCGGTCTCGGCGCGCTGCGTCGACGGCCCGAAGTCCGGTGGCGACGCAAAGAGAGCGATGTCGATCGGCTCCACCGGCTCCAGGTCGCCCTGCTCCGACAGGCGCTCGAGGCCGTCCGCCCCGGCGGCGTCGTCGCCTACGTCACCTGCTCACCGCATCTACGCGAGACCCGCGACGTGATCAGCACGGTGTTGGCCGACCACCCCGCCTTCCGGCGCGAAGACGTTCGGCCGTATTTGCCCGGCATACCTGATCTTGGCGATGGCCCCGACGTACAGCTGTGGCCGCACCGGCACGGAACGGACGCGATGTACGTCGCGCTGCTGCGTCACCGAGACTGACCTGCGCTACCGGGATTTGCAGGGCCCGGCGCCTACACTTAGCCCCGCATTGTCGGCCGCATAGGGGGATCCGCGTGGGTGTGCAGATCGCCCCGAGCATCCTTTCTGCGGATTTTGCGCGCCTCGCCGACGAAGTCGCGGCGGTGGGCGATGTGGACTGGGTCCACGTCGACGTCATGGACTACCACTTCGTACCCAACCTGACATTGGGCCTGCCGATCGTGGCGTCACTGCTCAAGCACACGTCTGTTCCGGTCGACTGCCATCTGATGATCGAGGACCCGGACCGCTGGGCGCCCGACTACGCCGAGGCCGGCGCGCGCAACGTCACGTTCCACGCCGAGGCAGCCCATGCGCCGGTGCGCCTGGCGCGTAACCTGCGCGCCGCTGGCGCCCGCGCCGGGTTGGCGTTGAAGCCGGCGACGCCGGTCGAGCCGTACGCCGATCTGTTGCCCGAGATCGACATGCTCCTGGTGATGACGGTCGAGCCGGGATTCGGTGGACAACCGTTCCTCGACATCGTGCTGCCGAAAGTGCGCCGGGCGCGCCAGCTGGTGCGCGATGGTGAGCACGCCGTCTGGCTGCAAGTCGATGGGGGCGTCGACGAGGAGACCATCGGCCGTTGTGCCGAAGCCGGTGCCGACGTGTTTGTCGCGGGTTCCGCCGTTTACAGCGGGTCCGACCCGGCTGACGTCGTACGACGGCTTCGGGCGCGGGCCACCGACGCAACCGACAAGTCCTGGTGGGCGCAAGCCGGGCGGCCCGAGTGAGCACCGTCCTCGTTGTCGACGACGACGTCGACATCGCCCGCTTCATCGAGGTCAACCTGCGGCTCGAAGGCTTCGACGTCATCGTGGCGCACGACGGTGAAGAGGCGCTCGGTGTGATCGCGCAACAGCTGCCCGATCTCGCGTTGCTCGACGTGATGATGCCGCGGCTTGATGGCGTCGAACTCTGTCGACGGCTGCGATCGGATCCACTGACGGCGAGCTTGCCGGTCATCATGCTGACGGCAAAGAGCCTGTCCGCCGACAAGGTCGTGGGGCTCACCGCCGGCGCTGACGACTACATCATCAAGCCGTTCGACACGTTGGAGCTCGTCGCTCGCGTGCGGTCAACGCTGCGGCGCAACGCCGAGATGCGCGCGGTGTCACCGCTCACCGGACTGCCCGGCAACTACCGCATCAACGAAGAGATCGCGACGCGCGCCTTGGGGAGCGAGCACTTCGCGGTCTGCCACGTCGATCTCGACAACTTCAAGGCTTTCAACGACCGCTACGGCTGGCTGCGGGGCGACGAAGTCATCACGTTGCTCGCTGCCGCACTCAAGGCCGCGGCTGCCGCGGCCGGCCTGCCGCAGCCGTTCATCGGTCACGTCGGCGGCGACGACTTCGTCGTCATCTGCTCGCCGGACCAGGTCGACGTTTTCACCCAGCACTGCATCGAGGTGTTCGACGGGGGAGTGCAGGCACTGCACGATCCCGACGACGTCGCTGCAGGTGTGATCTCCATTGTCGATCGGCAGGGCAAGGAGCGCCGCTACCCGCTGGTGTCTGTCTCCATCGGTGTGGCGATGACGGGCCGGCGGCACTTCCCGGACCACCGCGCGATCGTTGCCGTCGCTACGGAGATGAAGGTCGTGGCCAAGGCCAAGCCGGGCTCGGCCGTCGCGATCGACCGTCGTACCGACGCCGAAGTCACCACCGGTGCAAGCGCGACACCGACCGAGGCCAACACCGCCTGATTTCCTGCAGAACGGCCGCAGGGTGCACAATCATGGGGAACGCCCCGCGCGCTCCGGGATCGGTGCAAGTCCGAACCGGCGGTGAATGGTTCCGGCTGGAAGAACAAGTTTCGGTCGGTTCCTCAGTCCGCGACCCGGCCAAAGCCACTGGCCGGTGGACCTGGTGCAAATCCAGGACCGACGGTGAAAGTCCGGATGGGAGGCAGTGCGCGAACGGTGCCTGCTCGCCGCTTTGCGGCTTCGCCGGCCTCGGTCGCTTCGTCCTCCCTCAGAACCCGCGGTGAGACGAGGACTAACGGCCCGAGGAGGCGAGATGGCATCCGACGCGGAACTCGCGGCGATGCGCCGTGCCATCGAGCTCGCGGCCACAGTTCTGGGAACGACCAATCCCAACCCCGCGGTCGGCGCCGTCGTTCTCGACGCCATCGGCGAAGTCGCCGGCTCCGGCGCGACGCGACCGGTCGGTAACGCACACGCCGAGATCGTTGCGCTTGCTGCCGCCGGCGACCGCGCACGTGGCGGCACCATGGTGGTCACGCTCGAGCCATGCCGGCACACCGGTCGCACCGGTCCGTGCACTGAGGCGATCATTGCCGCCGGCATCAGGCGTGTTGTCTACGGAGTCGGTGATCCGTTCGATGCAGCGTCCGGCGGTGGCGACGCGCTACGAACGGCCGGACTCGACGTCGAGCCGGGCGTGCTCCGTGACGAGGTGACGCCGGACCTGTCACCTTGGCTGACAGCGGTACGACGACGACGCCCTTATGTGACGTGGAAGTTCGCCGCCACGCTCGACGGTCGCACTGCGGCAGCTGATGGGACGAGCAGGTGGGTCACCGGACCTGACGCCCGTCGCGACGTGCATCGGCTGCGTGCCCTGTCCGACGCCGTGGTTGTCGGCATTGGGACGGTGTTGGCCGACGACACGCACTTGACGGTGCGCGACTGGCCAACAACCCGTCAGCCGCTGCGCGTTGTTGTCGACGGCAAGGCGCGCACACCAACATCTGCCCGCATCCTCGACGATGCAGCCCGCACCCTGGTCGCCGTCGGCGATGATGCCGATCCGGAACGCGTGAAGCGGTTGCGCGAGACCGGCGCGGAGATCCTCGAGCTTCCGCGACGCGACGGACAGGTCGACCTGGGCGCGTTGCTCGCCGCGCTATTCGAGCGCGAGGCACTGGTCGTACTGCTCGAAGGCGGTGCGACGCTCGCCGGCGGTTTCGTGCGCCGGCATCTTCTCGACGCGGTTGTCGGCTATCACGCACCCGCACTGCTCGGCGCCGGACCACCAGTGCTGGCAGATGCAGGTGTCGGCACCATCGGCGACGCGATTCGTCTCACTCTCGTCGATGTTGCGCCGATCGGTGCGGACGTCCGCCTCACGAGTGTCCTCGACCGCGGGGAGCGTTGACATGTTCACCGGAATCGTCGAAGCCCTGGGCACAGTTGCCGAGGTGGACGCGGGCGAGCGGCAGAGCCGCTTGGTGATCCGTGCGTCAATCCTCGAGGACGCCGCACTCGGCGACTCGATCGCGGTCAACGGAGTCTGTTTGACCGCAACGCGACTCGACGGCGACACGTTCTCCGCAGATGTCATGGCGGAGACATTGCGCCGCACCGCGATCGGTTCGCTCGCCGCAGGCGATGTCGTCAATCTCGAACGTGCGGTTACACCGGCGACGCGGCTGGGCGGACATCTCGTGCAGGGTCACATCGACGGCGTTGGCCGGGTTACGCGTCGATCGCCCAGCGGAGACTTCGACGAAGTAGGCATCACACTGCCGGCCGACCTGTTGCCCTACGTCGTCGAGAAGGGCTCGATCGCAATCGACGGTGTCAGCCTCACCGTGGCCGCAGTCGCAGATGACGAGGTCACGATCGGGCTCATCCCGGAAACGTTGCAACGAACCACGCTCGGCCGACGCGAGGTCGGCGACCCGGTGAACATCGAGGTGGACGTCATCGCCAAATACGTCGAGCGTTTGCTCGAGGCGCACAAGGAGGCGGACCCGCGATGAGCAGGTTCTCGTCGATCGAGCGCGCCGTTGCCGACATGGCCGCCGGCAAGCCCGTCATCGTCGTTGACGATGCAGACCGGGAGAACGAAGGCGACCTCATCTTCGCCGCCGAGATGGCCACGCCCGAGCTTGTCGCCTTCATGGTCCGCTACACCTCCGGCTACATCTGCGTGCCGCTCACCGACGAAGACTGCGACCGCCTCGAGCTGCCGCCGATGTATCACACCAACCAGGACAAACGCGGTACGGCCTACACCGTCTCAGTCGACGCACGCGAAGGTGTGTCAACCGGCATCTCCGCCCATGACCGTGCGACAACCATGCGGTTGCTCGCGTCTGTCGAGTCAACGGCCGCGGACTTCACCCGGCCGGGTCACGTCGTACCGCTGCGCGCCAAGGTGGGCGGCGTGTTGCGTCGTCCCGGCCACACCGAGGCGGCGATCGACCTGTGCAACCTGGCGGGCCTGAGACCTGCTGGCGTGCTGTGCGAGATCGTGAGCCAGAAGGATGTCGAGGACATGGCCCGCCTCGACGAGCTCGAGGTCTTCGCCGCCGAGCACGATCTCGCGCTGATCTCGATCGCTGATCTCATCGCGCACCGTCGGCACACCGAAAGCCAGATCCGCCGGATCGCGGAGGCCCGGATCCCGACGCCGCACGGCGAGTTCCGCGCGGTGGGATACATGAGCACCCTCGACGGCAGCGAACACATCGCGCTCGTCCGCGGCGATGTCGGCGACGGCAGCGACATCCTCGTGCGCGTCCACTCCGAGTGCCTGACCGGCGACGTCTTCGGCTCGCAGCGGTGCGACTGCGGCCCCCAGCTCGACGCCGCACTCGCTGCGGTCGCGGGTGAGGGGCGAGGCGTGGTGCTCTACGTACGCGGTCATGAGGGTCGCGGCATCGGGCTGATGCACAAGCTGCAGGCCTACGAGCTCCAGGACATGGGAGCAGACACTGTCGATGCCAACTTGCAGCTGGGCTTGCCGGCCGACGCGCGCGACTACGGCACCGGCGCCCAGATCCTTGCCGACATCGGCGTGCGCTCGATGCGACTACTGACCAACAACCCGGCGAAGCAAGCGGGTCTGGAGGGCTACGGCCTGTCCGTCGTGGCGCGCATCCCGCTGCCGGTGCGTGTCACCGCCGACAACCTGCGCTACCTCACCACCAAACGCGACCGGATGGGTCACGACCTGCCCGGTTTGCCGCGACTGGACGAGGAAGTCACCGAGGCAAGCGCGGACGCGCTGCCCGCCTACATCGGTGAGCGGGCCGCCCGCCTCGAGCCGGCCGCGGTGCGTAGCGCGCTGCGGCTTGCGCACGCGCTCTCGCCGTTTGCGGTGCCCGCCGTCGACGACCGCGACCTCCTGCGCGCGGAGCGCGACGATCTAGCGGCGAGCGGAGCAGAACAGTGAGCGGCCAGGGTGCCCCCGCGGAGGAGCGGATCCCCGACGGGCACGGCTTGCGCGTAGCCATCGTCGCCACGCGATGGCATCGGCAGATCTCCGACGCGCTTGTCGCGGGGGCTCAGCGTGCTCTCGTCGACTGCAAAGTCGAGGACAGCGCGATCGTTCGCGTGCCTGGTGCGTTCGAGCTGCCGATCGCTGCAAAGGCCCTCGCGCAGCAGCGGTATGACGCCGTCGTCGCGTTGGGCATCGTCATACGCGGTGGCACCCCGCACTTCGACTTCGTGTGCAGGGCAGCCACTGACGGGCTCACGCGCGTCGCGCTCGACACCGGCGTCCCGGTAGGGTTCGGGGTGCTGACGTGTGACGACGAGAAGCAAGCGCTGGACCGCTGCGGGCTGCAGGACTCCAGCGAGGACAAGGGACGGGAGGCCGTGATGGCCGCGGTCGAGACGGCATTGCTCCTGCGCAAGGTGCGCCGGGGCGAAGCCCATGAGGAGGCGGACGAGCGCTAGGTCGCTCGCGCCGCCGTCGCGCTCTGCGCGCACATGGACCCAGCTGGCTCGCCGTCATCCGTCTCACCGAAAGGTATGAACCGTGCTCTCGCTTGTCCTCCCTAAAGGCTCGCTCGAAAAGGCCACCCTCGAACTCTTCGACGCCGCCGATCTCGCCGTCCGGCGCGGGTCCGATCGCGACTACCGCGCCTCGGTCGACGATCCCCGCATTGACCGCGTCATGTTCCTGCGCCCGCAGGAGATCCCGCGGTATGTCGAACAAGGACTCTTCGACCTAGGCATCACCGGCCGCGACTGGATCACCGAAACCGAAAGCGGCGTCGAGTCGATCTGCGAGCTCGAATACTCCAAGGCGACCGCCAACCCCGTCCGAGTGATTCTCGCCGTCCCCAACGAGCACCCCGCCCAGTCCGCCCGGGAGCTGCCGGACGGCGTCCGCGTCTCCACCGAATACCCCGAGCTCACCCGTCGCTTCTTCGCCGACGCGGGTGTCAAGGCCAAGATCGTGCCGTCGTATGGCGCCACCGAGGCCAAGGTTCCCGACATCGTCGATGCCATCGTCGACGTCACCGAGACCGGCTCGTCGCTGCGTGCGCACGGCCTACGGATCCTCGACACCTTGCTTGTGTCACGGACCGAGCTCGTCGCCAACCCCGACTCCTACGCCGATGCGGAGAAGCGGGCCGCGATGGAGGACGTCGCGCTGCTGCTCCAGGGCGCGATCCGCGCGCGCGGCCAGGTGCTGCTCAAGCTCAACGTCGGGGGTGGCGACCTCGATGCGGTTCTGGCGCTGCTGCCCGCCATGGCCTCACCGACGGTGACGCGACTGGCGCACGACGACATGAGCGCGGTCGAGACGGTGGTGCCGCGGCGTGGCGTCAACACGCTGATTCCGGCGCTCAAGGCCGCCGGCGCACGCGACATCCTCGAGCTACCGATCAGCAAGATCGTGGAGTAGTGCGAGGCGCGCAAACGATTGCTGCCGGCGCCGTCGTCGCGGCTGGTGGGTTGCTCGGACTGCAGGCACGCATCAATGGCCAACTCGGTGCGCACCTGCACAGCGCGGTCGACGCCGCACTCGTGTCGTTCGGCGTCGGCACCGCGCTGCTCGTCGTCATCGTCATCGCGACGTCACGTCCGGCGGTCGGCCGGCTGCGCCGCGCGTCGACGACCTGGTGGTGGTGGCTCGGCGGTCTCGCCGGCGCCGCGGTCGTCTCCTCGACCGCGGAGGGTGTGCCGCAGATCGGCGTTGCGCTTGTCACTGTCTGCATCGTGGCGGGCATCGCGCTGGGCGGCCTGGTCGTCGACGAGCTTGGCCTGGGCCCCGGTGGAACGTCCTCAGTGACGCGCTGGCGGATCGGCGGGGCGGGCCTCGCCGTCGCGGCGGTCGCTCTCGGCGCCGTAGGCGAGACCCACGGTGCGGTGCGCCCGGCACTGTTCGCGGCGCTCTTTCTCGCCGGTGCCGCGTCGGCGGCGCAACAGGCAGCCAACGGCCAGATCCGTCGAGTCGCCGACAGCACCGCGGTCGCCTCGCTGGTGTCGTTCACCGGCGGCACCATCGCCCTCGTGGTCTTCGCCGCCGCGCGAGGCGACCTCACCGGCCGCAGCTGGCCGAGCACGTGGTGGCTCTACACCGGCGGCGGCCTAGGCGCCGTCTACATCGCTCTCGCGGCGGCCTCGGTCGCCCGCCTCGGCGTCCTCATCGTCTCGCTCGCGACCGTGGCCGGTCAGCTGGCGGCCGCGGTCATCCTCGACGTCGCCTGGCCGAGCCCCGGTATCCACCTCCGGCCAACAACCGTGATCGGCGCCGTCCTGACCCTCGTCTCTGTCGCCGTGAGCGCCGGTCGCCGTCGGGCTACGGTGCCCCAATGAGGTGGGCAGGGTGAGGCTGCCGGGCACGACCCCCGCCGCGCCTGATGACAAGGGAGACGTCGACCCAGCCCTCGCGCCCCTGCTCGCAAGCGCGACGACCCGGGAGGTAGGAGTCGCACTCCTCCAGGCCCGGGTGCTCGTGCCGGTCGTCGCGCTCAAGGCAAGCGGCGAGTCAGACATGGCCGTGCCGGCGCTGGTCAACGCCGACGGTCGGCGCGCGCTGCCCGTCTTCTCCTCGTATGACGCGCTCCGCGCCTGGAACGCCGATTCCCGGCCGGTCCCGATGAGCGGCGCACGGGTGATCGCCGCGGCGGTAGGCGAGGGCTACGACGGCGTCGTCCTCGACCTGGCCGGCCCGCACCCCCACACGTTGTCGGGCGAGGACCTGACAGTGCTGGCCGACGCCGCCTCCAAACTCAAGCACCACTTCGCATAGCCGGCGCCGATGGAATCGGACATATCCGACGCGATTTGGTCGCGAGGTATCCAACGTGGGACCGGGATTCTCTGTCAACACAGAGCAGAACTGCGGACCGTTCGGCTGGTAGCCTGGACGGTGCGACAGGTGGGTCTCCGGACTCACCCTGCAAGCGGAGTCCTCGGCTCCCACCCGCATCGTTCCCCGGAACGTCGGGTAGTCGCCAGGTCTGCCGGTGTGAGCCGGCGGGTCAGGCGTGGTCGCCGAGGTCCCGTGCGCACGTCGTACGGGACCCTTCTCATGAGGGGTCTCGGGTAGGAAGCAGGCAACGCCCAAGGAGGCCCCATCAGCGTCGAACCCCGCATCAACGACCGGATCCGTGTTCCCGAGGTACGTCTCGTTGGTCCCAACGGTGAGCAGGTCGGCATCGTCGCCATTGGCGATGCGCTACGTCTGGCCCAGGAAGCGGACCTCGATCTCGTCGAGGTAGCGCCCACCGCTCGTCCGCCCGTCGCCAAGCTCATGGACTACGGGAAGTGGAAGTACGAGAACGCGCAGAAGGCCCGTGAGGCCCGACGCAACCAGGTGCACACGGTCATCAAGGAGATGAAGCTCCGGCCGAAGATCGATCCGCATGACTACGAGACCAAGAAGGGTCACGTCGTGCGGTTCTTGAAAGCGGGCGACAAAGTCAAGATCACGATCATGTTCCGTGGACGTGAGCAGTCCCGGCCCGAGCTCGGGTTCCGGCTGCTGAAGAAGCTCGCGGAAGACGTCCAGGAGCTCGGCTACGTCGAGTTCGAGCCCAAGCAGGACGGCCGCAACATGATCATGGTCATGGCGCCACACCGTAAGCAGCAGCACCAACACCAGCAACCGAAGGCGGCAGCAGCGGCCGACGCCGCTCCCGCTGAGTAATTACGCATAAGTACTAGACGTCGCGCTCCGCGCGCTGAACAGAGACGAGGCAGCAATGCCCAAGATGAAGCCGCACAGCGGTGCGAAGAAGCGGTTCAAGATCACCGGCAGCGGCAAGCTCATGCACCGGCGGGCCAACCGCAACCACCTGCTCGAGCACAAGCCGTCGACCCGCACCCGCCGGCTCGCCAACGAAGAGGCGCTGGCAGCCGCCGACCAGAAGAAGGCCAAGAAGCTTCTCGGCCGCTGACCTGTCCGTCCCTGTTACCTAAGACTCAAGAGCAAGGAGTTCTCCCGTGGCACGCGTGAAGCGGGCAGTCAACGCCCACAAGAAGCGCCGCGTCGTCCTCGAGCGCGCCAGCGGTTACCGCGGCCAGCGGTCTCGCCTCTACCGCAAGGCCAAGGAGCAGATGCTCCACTCGCTCAACTACGCCTACCGTGACCGTCGTGCCCGCAAGGGTGAGTTCCGTCAGCTGTGGATCCAGCGCATCAACGCGGCAGCACGTGCCAATGGCATGACCTACAACCGGTTCATCCAAGGTCTCAAGGCCGCCAACGTCGATATCGACCGCAAGAACCTCGCGGAGCTCGCCGTCAGCGACCCGGCCGCTTTCAAGGCGCTCGTCGACGTCGCCCGCACCGCGGTGCCGTCGACCTCCGGCGAGTCGGCTGCCTGACCGAGGCCCCATCCCGAAGATGTTGCGCGGCGTCATCACCTCGCCGCAGAACAGCCGGGTTGCCGCGGCGCGCAAGCTGCGCCTACGCAAAGAGCGGGTCGCGGCCGGAGCGTTCCTTGTTGAGGGCGTTCGTGGTTGCGGCGAAGCGCTCGAGTCCGGTTGGCATGTCCGCGATCTCTTTCTGACGGCTGACCACGACGCGCTCGCCGCGCAAGCACGCGACCGCGGGGTGTCCGTCACGCGCATCGACGACCGCGTCGCGAAAGCGCTGACGGACACGGTGAATGCGCAAGGCGCGTTCGCCGTCGTCGACATGCCGACGCGAGATCTGGAAAGCGTCGTACAGGCGGACCCGCGGCTCGTCGTCGTACTCGCGGGAGTCGCTGACCCGGGCAACGCCGGTGCTGTCATCCGCACCGCGGCCGCGGCCGGTGCGGACGCCGTCGTCATCACCCGCGGTGGCGTCGACCCGTATGGCGGCAAATGCGTGCGCGCGACCGCGGGCGCGCTCTTTCACGTGCCGGTCGTCGCGGACGTGCCGGTCGACGAGGCTGTCGAGACGTTGCGGTCGACGGGCATGCAGGTGTTGGCGACGTCGATCGACGGCGACGACTTGTTTGCGATGGAGAGCAACCTCGGCCGGCCGACCACGTGGCTGTTCGGCAGTGAAGCGCACGGCCTGGACGCGACGGCCGCCGCGACGGCGGACCGACACGTGCGGGTGCCGATGGCCGGCGCCGTGGAGAGCCTCAACCTGGCCGCGGCCGCCGCGGTCTGCCTGTATGCCTCGGCGCGCGTGCAGTCGACGATCCAACGATGACCGACGCGGCGGTCGGCGCCGTCACGCGCGGAACCACGGCCGCGCGCCGGCTGCGACGCGTGGACCGGTGGCTGTTCGCCGCGCATCCCGGCGTGGTCCGCCGGCCCAGCCTCGTCGTTGTCGACCTTGGTTTCGGTGAGCGGCCGACAACCACGATCGAGCTCGCCGGGCAACTGCGGCGGATCAACCCGACCGCTCGGGTGGTCGGGCTCGACATCAGCGTCGACCGGGTCGTTGCCGCCCAACGATTCGCCGGGCCTGGCCTGGAGTTCGCGGTCGGCGGTTTCGAGCTCGGCGGCAGACGAGCCGACATCGTGCGGGCGCTCAACGTCCTGCGCCAGTACGACGAGGCCGACGTCCTCCCGAGCTGGCTGCGCATCCAAAGCCAGCTCACGCCTGGCGGCCTGCTGGTCGAGGGGACATGCGCCGAGACCGGGCGGCTGGGCAGCTGGGTCGCCGTCGACGAGACGGGGCCGCGGACGTTCACGCTCGCCGTCGACCTCGCGGCGCCACCGTCGGCAGTCGCGGCCCGGCTGCCGAAGGCGCTGATTCATCGCAACGTGCCCGGCGAGCCCATCCATCGCCTGCTCGAGGAGCTCGACGCGGCCTGGCAGACCCATGCAGCGCTGCGCGTGTTCGGCCGTCGGCAGCGGTTCGCGGCCTCGGTTCGGGATCTGCGCACCGCTGGCTGGCCGCTCGTGGACGGTCCGGGACGCTGGCGCCGCGGTGAAGCCACGTTCGCATGGCGCGCGGTGATGGGCGTTGATCACTAGTCAGATGGCCCCAGGACACTAGGCTGGACTAGTGCTGGACAAGGCGGCCTACGACGAGCTGCCCGACGGCGTGCTCGTCGCCGACGCGGATGGCCGCATCGCGGTCATCAACCCTGCCGCCGAACGCCTGCTCGGACGCGGCCGCGACGAAGTCATCGGCCGCGACTTCCGTGAGGTTCTCCCGCTCGTCGATGCGCAGGGCCGCGACTGGTGGGCGTGTACCAAGCCGTATGACGGTCTCCCGACACGCGTGCGTCAACCGGAACGCCCGTTGACCCTCGGCGCGGGTGACTCAGCCAAGGACCTGCTGGTCACTGCGCGCTATGTCCGCGACGGCGACCGGCGCGTCATACGCCTGGTCGTGTCTCTGCGCGACACCGAGGCACGGCGGCGTACCGAGCGGTCCGGCTCTGAGCTGGTCTCGACCGTCGCCCACGAGCTGCGCTCGCCGCTGACGAGCGTCAAGGGGTTCACCGCGACTCTGCTCGCCAAGTGGGACCGGTTCAACGACGAGCAGAAGAAGCTCATGTTGCAGACCGTCAACTCCGACGCTGACCGGGTCACGCGGCTGATCAGCGAGCTGCTCGACGTCTCCCGCATCGAAGCGGGTCGCCTCGAACTTCGGCGGCAGGTCGTCGACCTTCCCGCGCTGGTCGAGCGCGACATCGCCGCCCGTGTCGCCGCCGGCGAGGAGCAGGATCGGTTCACCCTCGCCGTGACCGGCGAGATGCCGGAGCTCTGGCTGGACCCCGACAAGATGGCGCAAGTCGTCGGGAACCTCGTCGAAAACGCTTTGCGGCACGGCGGCGGCCACGTGAACATCACCGTGGGGCCGGTCGACCAAGGGGTACGCGTGGGAGTTGCCGACGAGGGCGCCGGCATTGCGCCGGAGGCGGCGACGCGCGTCTTCACGAAGTTCTGGCGCGGCGGCGGCCGGGGCGGCACCGGGCTCGGGCTCTACATCGCCAAGGGAATCGTCGAGGCGCACGGCGGCACGATTGAGGCCGGTCGGGCGCCTACCGGCGGTGCGCTGATGCAGTTTTGGGTGCCCGTCGGGACGCCCAGCTTCGCTCGCTGAGCCCCGACGGGCGAGGACCCAGTCCACGGCCCGATTCATAGACTGCGCGTCGCGCGCCGTATCAAAGGTTTCCCATGCCCAAATCCGACTACGACCCCAAAGAGGTGGCGGCCCTGCAACCGGAGCAGCTCGACGCCGCTGTGCGCGCTGGAACTGACGCTTTCACCGCTGCCACCACCCTGGACGACCTTGCCCATGTGCACACCACGCATCTAGGGCCGCGGTCCGAGGTTGCCCTGGCCCGGCGTGAGCTCGGCGCGCTGCCGCCCAACGCGCGCGCCGACGCGGGCCGGCGCGTCAACGAAGCACTACACGTGCTGACGCAGGCCCACGCACAACGCCGCGACGAGCTCGAACGCGAGAGGGACGAGACCGTGCTCGCCGCAGAGCGCGTCGACGTGACCCTGCCGTGGAATCGCACACCCGCCGGTGGCCGCCACCCCCTCACGCTGGTGCAAGAACGGGTAGCCGACGTGTTCGTCGGCATGGGGTGGGAGATCGCGGAAGGCCCGGAAGTCGAGGCGGAGTGGCTCAACTTCGACGCCTTGAACATCCCGCCCGTGCACCCTGCCCGGGAGACCCAGGACACGCTGTGGGTCGACGCGCCATCCGGCGGGGTGGTGCTGCGCACGCACACGTCACCGGTGCAGCTGCGGGCATTGTTGCGCCGCGGTGCGCCGTGTTACGTCGCCGTACCCGGTCGTGTCTATCGCAACGATCCGCTCGACGCGACGCACTCGCCGGTCTTCCACCAGGTCGAGGGCTTGGCCGTCGATCTCGGCCTCACCATGGGTGACCTGCGCGGCACGCTCGACCTGCTCGCGCAGGCCATGTTCGGTGCGGACATGCGTACGCGACTGCGCCCGGACCACTTCCCGTTCACCGAACCGTCCGCCGAAGTGGACCTGTTGTGCTGGGTATGTCATGGCAGCTCCGCCGAACCCGGCGCGCCTGTATGCCGCACGTGCGGCTCCGAAGGCTGGATCGAATGGGGCGGCTGCGGGATGGTGCATCCCGTCGTGCTGTCTTCAGCCGGCGTCGATCCTGACGTCTACACCGGTTACGCGTTCGGCATGGGGTTGGAGCGCACCCTCATGTCCCGACATGGTCTGTCCGACATTCGTGACCTCGTCGAGGGCGACATTCGCGTGACGCTTGCACTCGGCCGGGAGGGCTGAGCCGTGCGCGTTCCTCTCTCCTGGTTGCTGGACCACGTCACTCTCGACCGTCCGGATCCCCGCGACATCGCGGAGCGGTTGACCGTTGCCGGACTCAAGGTCGAGCACGTCGTGACGACCGGTGACGACATCGACAACGTGGTCGTCGCGCGCGTACTCGCCATCGAGGAACTGACCGAGTTCAAGAAGCCCATTCGTTGGGTCACGCTCACCGACGGCAAGGACGAACGACAGGTCATCTGCGGCGCGACGAACTTCGTCGTCGACGATGTTGTCGCCTATGCGCGACCGCCAGCGCTTCTTCCCGGCGACTTCCGCGTCGAACGCCGTCAGGCCTACGGCCGCGAGTCCGACGGCATGATCTGCTCGGCACGCGAGCTCGGGATGGGCGACGACCACACCGGCATCGTCGTTCTGGGGCACGGCGATGTCGCCGACTTGCCGTTGGGGGCTGACGTCGTCGACGTGCTCCGCTTGCGCGACACGGTCCTCGAGCTGGGGGTCAACCCGGACCGCGGCTATGCGTTGTCGATGCGCGGGGTCGCGCGCGAAGTTGGCATTTCCTACCGGGCCGAGTTCCGGGATCCGGCCGATGTCGACGTACCCGCCCCCGATGTGGCTGGCTATCCGGTACGTATCGACGACGTCGACGGTTGTGACCGTTACGTCGCGCGTCTCATCACTGGCGTCGATCCGACCGCCAAGAGTCCGCAATGGCTGCAGCGACGGTTGACGCTCGCGGGCATGCGGCCGATCTCGCTCGCGGTCGACGTCACCAACCACGTGATGCTCGACCTGGGGCAGCCGTTGCACGCGTTCGACCGCGAGCGTCTCAGCGGTGGGATCGTCGTACGACGCGCAGCCGCGGGTGAGTCGATCCGCACACTTGACGATGTCGTGCGCACTCTGGATGTCGCTGACCTTGTCATCGCCGATGACAGCGGCCCGATCGCGATCGCCGGAGTCATGGGCGGGGCCAGCACCGAGATTCACGACGGGACGCGCGACATCGTGCTCGAGTCCGCGCACTTCGCGGCGGTGTCGATCGCCTATACCGCGCGCCGGCATCGACTCATCTCGGAAGCTTCGCGTCGTTTCGAACGTGGCGTCGACGACGCGGTCGCCGATGCGGCAGCACAAGCAGCTGTGCAGCTGCTCGTGCAACATGCCGGCGCTGCGTCGGGTTCTGTGACCGACGTCGACAAGCGAACTGCTCGTGACGTCATTCGGCTGGACCCGTTGCTTCCCGGCCGTCTTGCCGGCGTGCCCTACTCGACCGAGCAAGTGCGAGACCGCCTGCGCGATGTCGGCTGTGATGTCGATGCGGGGGAGACGTTCGTCGTCACCCCACCGTCGTGGCGGCCGGACCTGCGCCAGCCGGTCGACCTGGTCGAAGAGGTCGTGCGGCTGGAGGGGTATGACGGACTGCCGACCACAGTTCCGCGTGCTCCGGCGGGTCGTGGGCTTACCCGGGCGCAACGTCAGCGCCGGCAAGTCGGTCGCGCGCTTGCCGCCGCGGGATACGCGGAGGTGCTGTCTTATCCGTTCGTCGCCCCCACAGTGGGGGACGACCTGATGCTTCCCCCGGCAGATGAGCGCAGGCCCACGGTGCGCGTGTCCAATCCCGTGTCCGAGGAAGAGCCGTTCCTTCGTGCCTCGCTTCTCCCCGGGTTGCTGGCGGCGCTCGCGCGCAACGTCGGTCGTGGCTTCCCCGACGTCGCTGTGTATGAGATCGGCGCAGTTTTCCGCTGGGGCGCAGACGCCGAGGCCGGCAAGCGCATGGACGAGCGGATGCCGCGACCACCGGCGGCGGAACGGCCGGCCGACGACGTGCTGGCCGCCATGGACCGCGCGTTGCCTGAGCAGCCGGTGCATGTCGCGGTAGCCCTTGCGGGCCGGCGCGAGAACGCAGGTTGGTGGGGGCCCGGGCGCTCGGCCGGCTGGGCCGATGCCGTTGAAGCAGCGCGATGGCTGGCGCACAGTGTCAACGCGAATGTCGAGGTTGTCGCGGCCGCCATCGCGCCGTGGCATCCGGGTCGTTGCGCCGCCATCGTCGTCAATGACGCCGTGGTCGGTCATGCCGGCGAGCTGCACCCGCGGGTCGTCGAGACGATGGGCCTGCCGCCGCGATGCTGCGTGATGGAGTTGGCCCTCGAGCCGATCCTTGCCGCCGCGCCCGACGTGGTGGCCGCACCGCAGGTGTCTGTGTACCCGCCGGCAAATGTTGACGTCGCACTTGTCGTCGATGCGAACGTGCCTGCTGCTGCGGTCGCGGACGCCTTGCGCGCCGGTGCCGGCCCGCTGCTCGAGGAACTCCGGCTCTTCGACGTCTACACGGGCGAACAAGTGGGGAGTGGGCGACGTTCTCTCGCCTTCAGCATGCGGCTACGCGCACCCGATCGCACACTCACTGTCGAGGAAGCGGTGGCCATACGAGACGCGGCCGTTGCCATCGCTGCGGACCGCTACGGCGCGGTGCTCAGAGCCTGACTAGTGCGCGTTCGTCGGTTGCGCGGCGTGCACGCGGTTGCGGCCGGACCGCTTCGCCTCGTAGAGCGCGACGTCGGCGCGGTGCAGGAGCGTGTCGGGCAGTTCGCCGGCATGCGCCGCGACACCAATGCTGACCGAGAGCGTGACGAGGTCACCGCCTTCGCCCAACGCAATGGGTGCGTTGGCGACCTCACTACGTAGGCGTTCGGCGACGACCATCGCTTCGTCGAGCGACGTGTGCGGCAGCAGGATGACGAACTCCTCGCCGCCCCATCGACCGGCCATGTCTTCGGTGCGCAAGCCGCTGGCGAGACGATCGGCGACGTGGCGAAGCGCGTCGTCACCGGCCGAGTGTCCGAAGGTGTCGTTCAGCTGCTTGAACATGTCGACATCAACCATGAGCACAGCGATGGGGAACTCGTGCCGTCGCGCTGACGCGCACATCAGTCGCAGCTGCTCGTTCACGCTGCGGCGGTTGAACAATCCGGTGAGGGCGTCGGTGCGGGCTAGTCGTTCGAGCCGCTCGTTGGCCTCCACGAGCCGCCGCCGCTGAGCGACGACGCGAGTCGCCAGCCACGCGGCGAAGGCGAGGATGACGCCCAAGCCGGCGAGGATGAGCCACGGCACCCAGTGCGAGGCGCCGTCGACCGCGATGTACAGGTATGACGTCGGGATCGACATGGCGAGCGTCCATGGCGTACCTGGCACTGCGAGTTTCGTGTAGTAGAAGCGACCGCCGTGCTCGTTGACGTATCCCTCGTTTGCGCCATGAGACACACGGCCGAGCGCCGGGTCCTGGTTCGAGAGGAACTGGCCTCGGCTCGCGCTGTCGTGGTTGCCGGCGACGACGCGCCCCGTGCTGTCGACGACGAACAAGCGCGCCAGAGGTGTGGTCAACGCGTCGCGGAGAAAGGACGCGAGCGGTGTCTGGGTGACCTGATAAGCGCCGCTGAACACGCGACGGCCGAAACGAGTGTCGAACGGAACCGCAAAGGCCACGACGGCTTCATCGCGGGCAGCAGAGGCGACGACGGGGGAGACGGCAGGAGTGCCGGCAACGGCAGCCGCGAGGTGTGGGTAGCGGTTGCTCAGGTTCTGCCCGATCACATCGGGTGCGGTGGGCGAGACTGCGAGAGCCCGACCCTGGCTGTCGAGCAGCACAGCGGCCTGGAACCCGAACGCCGCGACCTCTTTGGCGAACGGTTCTTGGACGCTCTTGTCGGCAAGAGTTGACGCCGCGACGCGGCGTTCGTGGGCCATCAGGTCGGTGATGTAGCTCTTCAAGACGTCCGCGGTGACCACGCCACGGGCGGCGAACCGTTCCCGGATGCCCGCGCGGCTGTCGCTCTGCGACACCGAGAGGCCGACGGCTAGTACGGCGAGGACGAGGAGTGGCACCGTCCCGACGGTCAGCAGGACCCGCCGGCCGCGAAGCCGGGAGCCCAGTCCGGGCCCGAGCCCGGCACCTGCCGTTGTGCTCACGTCTGCCTTACTCGGCATGCAGCCCCAGTTGCTGAAGTGCACCCTGCACCATTTGTCCGGTTCAGCGGGGCTGATTGGAGTAGCGTCCTGCCTCGTTTCCGCATGACTAATCAGATGTCTGTATAGTCATGCGTCATGGGACTGACCGCAGCAGTCGCCGGCGCCAGCGGCTATGCCGGTGGTGAGCTGCTGCGGCTGCTCGCCGCCCATCCGGAGCTCCAGGTCGGGCCGCTGAGCGCCGCCGGCAACGCAGGACGCTTGCTGGGCGAGGTGCACCCGCAACTGGTTAGCCTGGCCGACCGGTCGCTGCTCCCGCTCACCGGCGATGCCGACGATCCCGCGTTCGCGGGGGCCGACGTGGTCTTCCTGGCCCTTCCGCACGGTGCGTCGGCGAGCGTGGTGGCGACGATGCCCGAGTCCGTGCCGGTCATCGACCTCGGCGCGGACTTCCGGTTGCGCGACGCCGCGGCCTGGACGCGCTTCTACGGCGGCGGCCACGCCGGCTCATGGACCTACGGCCTGCCGGAACTGCCCGGGGCCCGAGCGGCCATCAGCGCGTCGCATCGGGTGGCGAACCCCGGGTGCTATCCGACCGCGGTGATCCTGGCTCTCGCGCCCCTTCTCGCCGCGGGTCTCGTCGAGCTGGCCGACCTGGTGGTCGTTGCCGCCAGCGGCACGTCCGGCGCCGGTCGGGCCCCGAAGCCGAACCTGCTCGGCAGCGAGGTCATGGGCGACGTCTCCGCCTACAAGGTCGGCGGCGTCCATCAGCACCTGCCGGAGATCACCCAGGCGCTCGCGGCCGCGGCCGGTGGCGAGGTCTCGTTGTCGTTCACTCCGGTGCTCGCGCCGATGCCCCGCGGCATCCTCGCTACCTGCACCGCCCGGCTGCGCCCGGGCACGTCGGCCGCGAGCGTGCGGGACGGGCTCGTGGCGGCGTACGAGACCGAACCCTTCGTCACGGTGCTGCCGGACGGTCAGTGGCCGCACACGGCGGCAACCACCGGGTCCAACGGCTGCCAGTTGCAAGCAACCGTCGACGAGGCCGCCGGGCGGGCGGTCGTGGTCGCCGCTATCGACAACCTCGGCAAAGGCGCGGCCGGCCAGGCGCTGCAGAACGCCAACCTTGTTCTCGGCCTCCCGGAGTCTGCCGGTCTGAGCGTCGACGGGATCGCCCCGTGACCGCAGGCGTCACCGCCGCGGCGGGCTTTCGTGCCGCCGGCGTCGCTGCCGGGCTCAAGGCGAGCGGCGGTCTGGACGTCACCGTCGTCGTCAACGACGGCAGTACGCCGACTGCAGCCGGCGTCGTCACCCGCAACCGCGTCAAGGCAGCGCCGGTGCTGTGGACCGAGCAGGTGCTCACCAGCGGCCGGTTGCGCGCCGTCGTGCTCAACTCCGGTGGAGCGAACGCTTGCACGGGTCCGGCGGGGTTCGCCGACGTGCACCACACGGCGGAACACCTCGCCGCGGCGCTTGGCTGCGGTGCCGGCGAGATCGCGGTGTGCTCCACCGGTCTGATCGGCGAACGGTTGCCGATCGACAAGCTCCTCACCGGCGTCGACGCAGCCGTCGCCGCGCTCAGCCCGGACGGCGGTGTCGACGCCGCCGAGGCCATCCGCACAACCGACAGCGTCGCGAAGACAACAACGGCCACAGCTAACGGGGTCACCGTCGGCGGGATGGCTAAAGGCGCCGGGATGCTGGCGCCCGGGCTCGCCACCATGCTGTCCGTCCTCACAACAGATGCGGTCGCCACCACGGCCCAGCTCGACGCTGCGCTGCGGGAGGCAGTTCGCACGACCTTCGACCGTGTCGACACTGACGGCTGCATGTCCACCAACGACACCGTCCTGTTGCTTGCCAGTGGTGCGAGTGGCATCAGCGCCGACGACTGCGGCCTCGACGCGTTGGTCCACGAAGCGTGCGCAGACCTCGCCCGTCAGCTCGTGGCCGACGCCGAAGGCGCTTCGAAAGACGTCGTCATCAACGTCATCCATGCAAAGAGCGAGGACGACGCGGTCGAGGTAGGACGGGCGGTGTCGCGCAGCTCGCTACTGAAGTGCGCGCTCTTCGGAAACGATCCCAACTGGGGTCGGGTCCTGGCAGCCGTCGGCACGACACAAGCGGTGTTCGAAGCGGACGAGCTCGACGTCGCCATCAACGACGTCTGGGTATGCCGTGCCGGCGCGGCTGCAGAAGACCGGTCTCTCGTCGACATGTCCGGCCGTGACGTCGTGATCACCGTGGATCTGCATGCCGGCGAAGAGACGGCGATCATTCACACCACTGACCTCACGACGGCTTACGTGCTCGAGAACTCGGCGTACTCGACATGAGGCGGCTGACCGATGCGCACGCCAAGGCGGCCGCGCTTGTCGAGGCGTTGCCATGGCTCGAGCGCTTTCATGGCCGAACAATCGTGGTGAAGTATGGCGGCCATGCAATGACGGACGACGCCTTGCGGCAGACGTTTGCCGAAGACGTGGTTTTCCTTCGCTACGCCGGAATTCGGGTCGTTGTCGTGCACGGCGGCGGGCCACAGATCAACGCACATCTCGACCGGCTCGGCATCGAGCAGGTCTTCGCCGGCGGTCTGCGCGTCACAACTCCGGAGACGATGGACGTCGTCCGGATGGTGCTCGTCGGTCAGGTACAACGCGAGATCGTCGGCCTGTTGAACCAGCACGGCCCGTTTGCGGTCGGCATCTCCGGTGAGGACGGTCGGTTGTTCACTGCCCACCGTCGGCACGCGGTGATCGATGGAGAAGTCGTCGACCTCGGCCTCGTTGGAGATGTCGTCGACGTCGACGCCGGGCTCATCCAAGGCCTGCTCGCGGACGGCCGCATCCCCGTCGTGTCGAGCGTGTCGCGCGGTGAGGACACAGACGTCTACAACGTCAACGCCGACACCGCCGCAGCCGCACTGGCCGTAGCGCTTGGCGCAGAGAAGCTCGTGGTGCTGACCGACGTCGAAGGTCTCTATTCCGAGTGGCCACCACCCGAGCCGGACGCGCCCAGTGAGGTCATCAGCTCGCTCACGGCAGCAGAGCTGGAAGTGATGTTGCCGCAGCTCGCCGAGGGAATGGTCCCCAAGATGGAAGCCTGTCTGCGGGCTGTTCATGGCGGAGTCCCGTCCGCACACGTCATCGACGGTCGCGTACCGCACGCCTTGCTGCTCGAGGTGTTCACCGATTCCGGTGTCGGCACGATGGTGGTGGCGCAATGACCGACGAAGCGACGACCAACCTGCAACAGCGTTGGGACGCCGTCATGATGCGCAACTACGCAACGCCGCCTGTTGCCTTGGTGCGCGGTGACGGCTGTCGGGTCTGGGATGCAGACGGTCGCGACTACCTCGACCTGCTCGGGGGCATTGCGGTGTCCTCACTCGGCCATGCGCATCCCGCTGTCGTCGACGCGGTGTCCCAGCAGGTTGCGCGGCTCGCGCATACGTCCAACCTCTACATCAACCCGGTCGCCGTCGAGCTCGCCGAGCGGCTCACGCAGCTGCTCGACGGTGAGGGCTGGCGGGTGTTCCTCTGCAACGACGGCGCCACCGCCAACGAGGCGGCCATCAAGGTCGCACGGCGCGTGAACCCACAGCGCACGCGCTTCGTCGCCGCCGAGCGCTCGTTCCACGGCCGGTCGCTGGGCGCGCTCGCGCTGACCGGGAAGGCCGCCATCCGGGAGCCGTTCGGGCCGTTCGGGCTCGACGTCACCTTCGTGCCGTATGGCGACACCTCCGCCCTGGCCGCCGCAGTGGGCGAGGACGCCGCGGCCGTGTTCCTCGAGCCGACGCTGGGCGAAGCCGGCGTCGTACCGCCTCCCGCCGGGTACCTCGCGGGCGCGCGGGAGATCTGCGACCGCACCGGCGCCCTGCTCGTCCTTGACGAGGTCCAGGGCGGCGTGGGGCGGACCGGTAAGTGGTTCGCCCACCAGCACGAGGCGGTCGTTCCCGATGTGGTCACCGTTGCCAAGGGACTGGGTGCGGGTCTGCCGATCGGGGCTTGCCTCGCTCGCGGCGCGGCCGCCGAGGCCCTGCAGCGCGGCGACCACGGGTCAACGTTCGGCGGCAACCCGGTCGCGGCTGCCGCCGCCCTCGCCGTGCTGGACACGATCGAGAAGGACGGGCTGCTCGAACGCGTCACCGCGCTGGGACAGCGCTGGGCTGCCGATCTCGAGGCGACTGAGCATCCGCTGCTCCAGGCCGTTCGCGGCCGCGGCCTCTGGCTCGCGCTCGCCGTTCCCGACGGGGCAGCCGGTCCGATCGAGCAGGCGGCCCGGGATGCCGGCTTCCTCGTCAACGCCGCCGCTCCGGACGCGGTCCGGCTCGCCCCACCCCTGATTCTGTCTGACGGCGAGGCGAACGCCTTCGTGGCCGCGCTACCTGAAATCCTGGGCTCGTCTGTAGACGTGGCCGGGAGGGGTCGAGGGCAATGAGCACGCCGCACGTTCTAGTGGTCGAGGACGATCCGAGCGTCCGCGGGCTGTTGCAGACTTTGCTCAGCGCGGAGGGCTACGACGTCGCGACCGCGTCCGACGGCCTCGCCGGGCTGGTCAAGGCGAGCAGCCGCCGCCCGGAGCTGATCCTGCTGGACCTGATGATGCCGGACCTCGGCGGCGTTCGGGTGCTCGAGGAGTTGCGCGGCGATCCCGCACTGGCCGAGATCCCGGTCATCGTCGTCACGGGCAAGATCGACGCGGTGCCGGCGATGCAGGAGATCCTCGGCGAGAACTCGGTCTTCGCCAAGCCGTTCGGTGTTGCTGAGCTCCTCGCCCGCGTCGCCGAGGTCACCGGCGGTCCCGGAGGCGAGGACAGCCCATGACACGCCACTTCCTGGTCGACGACGACCTCACTCCTGCCGAGCAGGAAGCGATCCTCGACGAAGCCGACCGCATGAAGAAGGACCCCTACAGCGCGCGCCCGCTCGCAGGCCCGCAGTCGGTCGCCGTCATCTTCGAGAAGCCCTCGACGCGAACTCGGCTCTCCTTCGACGCCGGCATCGCCGAGCTCGGCGGGCACTCGATCATCATCGACGCGCGGAGCACTCAGCTCGGTCGCGGCGAGACGGTCGAGGACACCGCCCGTGTCCTGTCCCGCTACGTGTCGATGATCGTCATACGAACCTTCGGGCAGGAGCGCATCGAAGGCCTCGCGGCCGCATCCGACGTACCTGTGGTCAATGCGCTCACCGACTATGCGCACCCATGCCAGGCACTAGCCGATCTGCAGACGATCAGAGAGAAGAAGGGCACGCTCGCCGGGCTCACGATGGCCTATCTCGGTGATGGCAACAACATGGCGCACTCGTTGTTGCTCGCCGGCGCACTCGCGGGCATGCATGTGCGTGTTGCCTCACCTCCCGGTTTCGAGCCGATCGAGCAGGTCGTACGTCGGGCCAACGAGATCGGTGCGCACACCGGCGGCGGCGGGATCGTCACCAATGACCCGGTGCAAGCGACGCAGGGTGTCGACGTTCTCTACACCGACGTCTGGGCGTCAATGGGGCAGGAGAACGAAGCCGAAGGCCGGACGCTCGTTTTCAAGCCCTACCAGCTCGACGAGCGCGCGGTGGAGTCCGCAGCCAACGACGTCATCGTCATGCACTGTCTGCCGGCGCACCGCGGTGAGGAAGTCGGCGCGTCGGTGATCGACGGTCCGCACAGCGTGGTGTTCGACCAGGCGGAGAACCGGCTGCACGCGCAAAAGGCGTTGATGGCCTTCCTTGTGGGGGAGCAGTGACGGCGACCCCGCAAGGTGCGGTGCAGACCAAGGCCAGCCGCCAGGCCCGCATCGCCGCGTTGCTCACCGCAGCGCCGGTGCGTTCGCAGACCGAGCTCGGCCGACTGCTCGCGGACGAAGGGGTCGAGGTCACTCAAGCGACGTTGTCGCGCGACCTCGAAGAGATCGGCGCGGTCAAGGTCCGCCGGCCGGGGATCGGGACGGTCTATGCCGTCCCGGGTGTCGAGCCTCCCGGGCCGACCTTGCGGGCGCTGACCGACACGGGTGCGACGCGCTTCTCCCGTCTCGTCGCCGAGCTGCTCGTGTCGGTCGACGCGAGCGCCAACCTCGCTGTCGCCCGCACGCCGCCTGGCGGCGCACAGTTACTTGCCTCGGCGATCGATCGCGCGGGGTTGTCCGACGTACTTGGCACGGTGGCGGGGGACGACACGGTCATCGTCGTCACGCGCGACCCCAACGGTGGAGATCACTTCGCCGCACGACTACGACAGATGGCAGGAAATTCATGACGGAGCGGGTTGTCCTCGCGTATTCCGGGGGGCTGGACACGTCCGTCGCGATCGGATGGATCGCGGCGGAAACGGGCGCTGATGTGGTGGCGGTCGCCGCCGACGTCGGGCAGGGTGGCGAGGATCTCGATGTCATCCGCCAACGCGCGCTCGACTGCGGTGCGGTCGAAGCGGTTGTCCTCGACGTCCGCGCAGAGTTCGCGCAGGACTACTGCCTGCCGGCACTGCGTGCCAACGCGCTCTACATGGATCGCTATCCGTTGGTGTCAGCGCTGTCCCGGCCGACCATCGTCAAGCATCTCGTCGACGCGGCGCGCTACCACGGCGCCTCTGCTGTCGCACACGGTTGCACCGGCAAGGGCAACGACCAGGTGCGGTTCGAGGTCGGTGTCGCCGCGCTTGCGCCCGACCTGCGCGTGCTGGCGCCGGTTCGCGACTCAGGTATGACGCGTGACAAGGCGATCGCCTTCGCCGAGGAAAAGGGCTTGCCGATCGACGTCACGAAGAAGTCGCCGTACTCCATCGACCAGAACCTGTGGGGCCGCGCGGTCGAGACCGGCTTCCTCGAGGACGTCTGGAACGGCCCGATCGAGGACGTCTACTCCTACACGGAGAACCCTGACTCGCCGCGCAAGCCGGACGAGGTCGTCATCGGGTTCACCGACGGCGCGCCGACCTCGATCGACGGCCGACCGGTCACGATGCTGGAAGCGGTGCAAGAGCTCAACGCGCGTGCCGGAGCACAAGGTGTCGGCCGGCTGGACATGGTGGAGGACCGGCTCGTCGGCATCAAGAGCCGCGAGGTCTACGAAGCACCCGGCGCGTTGGCGCTGATCGAGGCGCATCGCCATCTCGAGGACCTCACCGTCGAGCGGGACCTCGCGCGTTTCAAGCGCGGCATCGAACAGCGCTGGGCGGAGCTTGTTTATGACGGCTTGTGGTTCTCGCCGCTCAAGCGTGCACTCGACACGTTCATCGACGAAGCCAATCGTCACGTCACCGGCGAGATCCGGATGACGCTGCACGGCGGTCGTGCGGTTGTCACGGGCCGGCGCAGCCCGGCGTCGCTCTACGACTACAGCCTCGCGACCTATGACGCGGAGGACGCGTTCGACCAGACACTCGCGAAGGGCTTCGTCGAGTTGTGGGGTCTGCCGTCGCGGATCGCCGCGGCACGTGACGAGCGGGTTCAGACCGGACCTTCTGAATGACCGAAGCAACACCCCCGACCCGCTTGTGGGGCGGCCGGTTCTCCGGCGGTCCCGCCGATGCGCTATCGCGCTTGTCGATGAGCGTGCAGTTCGACTGGCGTTTGGCGCCATACGACCTGCTCGCGTCGCGCGCGCATGCGCGTGTGCTGCATCGAGCCGGACTGCTCGACGACAACGAGCTGCAGCGGATTCTGGTCGCGCTCGACGAGCTGGATCACGACGCACGGCACGGTTTGTTTCGTCCGACGCCGGAGGACGAAGACGTGCACACTGCGCTGGAGCGCGGGCTGCTCGAGCGCGTCGGTGTCTTGGGCGGAAAGCTGCGCGCCGGGCGTAGCCGTAACGACCAGGTCGCGACCGACCTGCGGCTCTATCTACGTGACCACGCCCGTCAGATGGCGGGCCGGGTCGCGGAGCTGCAGACCGCACTGATCGATCAAGCAGAGCGCACCATCGACGTACCCGCCCCAGGTATGACGCACTTGCAGCACGCACAGCCGGTCCTTTTCGCGCACCACCTGCTGGCGCACGTGCATCCCCTCTCACGCGACATCGAACGGATGCGTGACTGGGACAAGCGCGCGGCGGTGTCGCCGCTCGGTGCGGGTGCCTTGGCTGGGTCGTCACTACCGCTTGATCCGGATGCCGTTGCCGCCGAGCTCGGCTTCTCGTCATCAGCAGCCAACTCGATCGATGCAGTGAGCGATCGCGACTTCGTGGCTGAGTTCCTTTTCGTTGCAGCGATGATCGGGATCCACTTGTCGCGGCTCGGCGAGGAGATCGTGCTCTGGACGACGCGCGAGTTCCGCTGGGTGGAGCTGGACGACGCCTACAGCACGGGGTCGTCGATCATGCCGCAGAAGAAGAACCCGGACGTCGGTGAGCTCGCGCGTGGGAAGGCCGGCCGGCTGATCGGTGACCTGACCACGTTGCTCACGGTGTTGAAGGGCTTGCCACTCGCCTACGACCGCGACCTGCAAGAAGACAAGGAACCGGCATTCGATGCCGTCGACACGCTGCTGCTGGTGTTGCCGGCGATGGCGGGAACAGTCTCGACGATGCGAGTGGACACTGACCGTCTCGCCGGCACGGCGTCAGACGGGTTCGCGTTGGCTACCGACGTTGCAGAGCATCTAGTGCGCCGTGGGGTGCCGTTCCGCGAGGCGCACGAAGCGGTCGGACATCTCGTCGTCTGGTGCACCGTGCATCAGTGCGACCTCCCCGAGGTCAGCGACGAGGATCTGCTGTCGATCAGTCCGCACCTGACGCCCGACGTGCGCGATGTGCTCTCCGTCGAGGGCGCACTCGCCGCACGTTCCACACCGGGCGGAACGGCGCCGAAGCGCGTGCGTGAGCAGCTGGATGCGGTGCGGGAGCAGGTGCACGAGCTGGCCGCGTGGGCAGCGGCCGACGCGGCGGAGCGGCACTGACCGCGAAATCGCTGGGGCGGGTCCGGCCGCGCTCGTTCTACGAGCGGCCGGTGCTCGAGGTCGCCCGTGACCTGCTTGGCGCCGTTGTCGTGCACACCGTGCCCGGCGACGGTGCCGTGGCGGTGCGCCTGACCGAGGTCGAGGCGTATGCCGGCGGTCACGACCCCGCGTCGCACGCGTTCCGCGGCCAGACGCCACGTAACGCAGTGATGTTCGGGCCCGCGGGCCACGCCTACGTGTACTTCACCTACGGGATGCACTACTGCATGAATCTCGTCGCCGGTTCGGATGGTCACGCGTCGGCCGTGCTGCTCCGCGCCGGTGAGGTGGTCGCGGGAGTCGAGCTCGCTCGGGAACGTCGTACCGGCGCCGTCGATCGCGACCTGGCGCGTGGCCCGGCTCGGCTGACAACCGCACTCGGCATCGGCCGTGAGCACGACGGACTCGACGTGACGTCAGCTCGTTCGCCGTTACAGGTCCGCCGGGGCTCGCCGTTCGATGACGCACTCGTTCGCTGGGGGCCGCGTGTCGGTGTCAGTACCGCCCGGGACGTGCCATGGCGAGCATGGGTGAACGGCGAGGCCACAGTGTCGCCATACCGGCCACACGTCCCGAAAAAGAGAAGACAAGGCTGACAGGATGGTCCGGTGCGCGGCGCCGAGATCATTGATGAGCTGAAGTGGCGTGGGCTGATTGCCCAGTCCACTGACGAGGACGAGCTGCGGCGCGACCTCGATGCGGGGCCGATGACGGTCTACTGCGGGTTCGACCCGACGGCGGAGAGCCTGCACGCGGGCAACCTGCTGCAGCTCACGACGCTGCGACGCTTCCAGCTCTTCGGGCACCGGCCGATCGCGCTCGCGGGCGGCGCGACGGGGCTCATCGGCGACCCTTCCGGGCGTTCGAGCGAGCGTGATTTCGTCACCAAGGACGAGGTGGCTGCCCGGTTGGCGCGGATCAAGCCGCAGCTGGAGCGGTTCCTCGACTTCTCCGACGGCAAGGCGCTGCTGGCCAACAACCTCGACTGGACCGAGAACCTGTCCGCGCTGGACTTCCTCCGCGAGGTCGGCAAGCACTTCTCCGTCAACGTGATGTTGGCGCGCGAGTCGGTGAGCGCCCGGCTTGAAGGCGGTGGGATCAGCTACACCGAGTTCAGCTACTCGCTGCTGCAGTCGTTCGACTTTCTGGAGCTGTTCCGGCGGTACGGTTGCCGGCTGCAGACCGGCGGTTCCGACCAGTGGGGCAACATCGTCGCCGGCCTGGACCTGATCCGCCGCGTCGAGGGTGGCAGCGGCCACGCGCTGACGACGCCGTTGGTGACCTCGGCGACGGGGGAGAAGTTCGGCAAGTCGACCGGCGGTGGGCGGCTGTGGCTCGATCCGGAGCTGACCTCGCCGTACGCGTTCTACCAGTACTGGATCAACGTCGACGACCGCGACGCGGGGAGCTACCTGCGCTCGTTCACCTTCCTGTCCCGGGAGGAGATCGAGGAGCTCGACCAGGCCACGGCGGAGCGGCCCCAGGCACGCGCCGCGCAGCGCAAGCTGGCCCAGGAGCTCACGACCCTCGTACACGGCCCGGAGGAGACCGAACGGGTGGAGGCGGCCAGCCGGGCGCTGTTCGGCCAGGGCGAGCTCGGGGACCTCGACCAGACCACGCTGGCCGCCGCGCTGTCCGAAGCGCCGCACACGACCTTGACCGCGCCGCTGCCGCCGGTGGCGGACCTGTTCGCCCTGACCGGGCTTGCGGCGAGCAAGTCAGCGGCCCGGCGGACGGTCGCGGAGGGTGGCGCCTACGTCAACAACGAGCGGGTGACGGACGCCGACGAGGTGCCCGCAGCGGACCGGCTGCTGCATGGACGGTGGCTGGTTCTGCGCAAGGGAAAGCGGCATCTGGCCGGCGTGGAGGTCACTGCCGGGTAACGACCGGCGGCCGCATTTGACGCAGGTAGGCGACGTCCTTAGTCTCGTATAGCCCCCGGCGGGCCGGACACACCAGCAAGTTGATGGTGCGGACGGGCCGGAGGGCACTTCCCTGCAGTTCCTTCATCGTCCGGCGGATACGTCGTCCGGGTTGGTGTTGGCGCGTGCGGGGGCGCAATGTCGGGCTTGATCTTCGTTTTGACAGCGGAGTGGGCGCAGACATAGCGTGGATAGGTTGCCCCGCGACGGGCCGAGAGGCCTCGACCGGTGCGCGTCCGTTCCTTGAGAACTCAACAGCGTGCCAAAAGTCAGTGCCAAAACCCCGTCATCGGGTCATCTTCGGATGCCTCGTGACGGTTTCTTTGGCGATGATTAGACGATCAGCTACGAAGTCTGCTCATTGCCAGAATCAATCGGGCTCGCCAGAGCCCTTCTCTCTAGTCGATGACCCGCCCCTCTCTTCGCCGAGTAGGTGCGGCCATCTATAGACATCTATGGAGAGTTTGATCCTGGCTCAGGACGAACGCTGGCGGCGTGCTTAACACATGCAAGTCGAGCGAGGCCCTCTCCTTCGGGAGAGGTGTCCTAGCGGCGAACGGGTGAGTAACACGTGGGCAACCTGCCCTCCGCTCTGGGATAACCCCGGGAAACCGGAGCTAATACCGGATATGACCTCGGAAGACATCTTCTGAGGTGGAAAG
>Ga0070681_10000508_pt1 | contig 31809 bp, 30 predicted proteins | sample KBSC83BmetaG_FD_65650 | JGI IMG/M metagenome (GOLD analysis project Ga0070681, IMG submission 65650) | Corn rhizosphere microbial communities from Kellogg Biological Station, Michigan, USA - KBS C8-3B metaG | ecosystem: Host-associated > Plants > Roots > Rhizosphere | place: USA: Michigan...
AGGCGGCTGCGGTCGACGCCCGCGAGCAGCTGCTGGCGCGGGTTGCCCTCCCAGGCGAGCATCATCCAGCTGGCGCCGGGATGCGCCGTCTGCAGTGCGTCCTGCACCGCGCGCGCCGCGGCCGCCACCGGCACGTCGCCGGAATTGCCGCCCTCCTGGAACACCTCCATGTCGTAGATGCGGCTGTCACCGAACAGCTCGCGCTGGTGCCGGTAGAAGGTGGACGCCAGGCGCGCGAACAGCGGGTCGCGCGGGTCCAGCCAGTCCGGCCGCGTGAACCCGGCCCATTCCCCCTGCGCGATGACATGCGTGCCGGGGAACCGGCGGCTGAAGTCACCGGGCACGATGCCGTAGAAGCCGGGCAACACCGCAGTGATGCCGAGCTCGCGCAGGCGGGCGACTATCTTCTGCGCCGAGACCACGCGCTTGTGCAGCAGCGCGCTGCTGATCGGGCCGTTGAAGCAGCACAGATTTCCCATCAGCTGCCAGTTCTGGTGCGCGGGCAGGGTCAGCCACGCGCGGATCTCGCCATCGGAGTAGCCGAAGTCGCGGAAGGTGCGGTACAGGACCATGTCCGCGCCGCGCTCGATGACCAGTGCATTGATGCCCGACAGGGCGAGCACGTCGATCTCGCGCTCCCAGCGTGGCCAGTCCCAGTAAGGCGACGTATAACCGTCGACGTTTTCGTTTAGGGCGTAGCGATAGCGGTAGCGCGTTTGCCTCTCGACGGGCGCGGCCGGGAGCGGCAGGGCGCCGGCCCTGCCGAGCTGGTCACCGTCGGGGGACACGTGCTCGTGTGCGACGTATTTCAGGTACCAGTTGACGCCGAACAGCAGCGCGCTCGGCGTGCTGCCGTCGATGGTGATGTGGCGGTCGGCACTTCCGATGCGAAAGCGCTCCTCGCCGGCCGGCGCCTCGAGCACGCCGAGGCGGAACTGTGCCGCCTGCTGCGGCAGCAGGCGCTGCAGCACCCCTTCGGCCGGTCGCACGTCGAACGCCGCGGCGGCGGGCACCGCTGCCGAGCGCGTGGCCGCTGCCAGCCCGAGGCAGGCGACGAGGAGCCGAGCGGCGCGGGGCGAGCGGTGTCTCGATTGGCGGGGCATGGCTGCGGCTGGCGCTACTCCGAGGCTTGCCACGCAAGCCCCTGACTTCCGTGGCAGCATGCGCACCGCGACGGTTGAACTCAAGACTCGCCGGTCGGGTCTGAGCGCGATGGCGTTCATGAAGCATGTAGGGAAGCCAGAATGGGCACCAAGGGGGTGGTGGCGGCGGCCCTGACATGGGTGCTGAGCGGCGGCAGCGGGCAGGCGGACGCAGCGCCGGCGAGGCGCGCCGAGCCGGTCATCCACATCGAGGACGTCGCGCTCTTTTATCGGGTCTACGACGCCGCGGGCGGGCACCCGGACGCCGCTCAGCTGCAGCGTGACTATCTCGATCGCGGCTCGGACGGCCTGCACAACTTCGCCCGGCTGCGCAACATCACCGGAACCGCGATTGCCGCAACCCTCGCCAGCCGCCCGGAGCTCTATAGCGGTGCGCGGCGCTGCATGGCGGTCCTACCGGCGGTGCGCCGCCGCCTGCAGGGGGCGCTGGCCAGGCTCGCCCGGCTCTATCCCGCGGCGCGCTTTCCGCCGGTGACCATCGCCGTCAGCCGCGGCAAGCCGGTGGGCGTGGCAGACGGCAGCGGCGTGATGATCGGCCTCGAGGCGCTGTGCGCGACTGATTGGCTCAGCGCCAACGTGGAGGACCGGTTCGTGCACGTGATCTCGCACGAATACGGGCACGTCGAACAGCTGCGCGCCGTGGCCGACGACGAGCACCCGACGGTGCTGCAGGCAGCGCTGGTCGAGGGCGGCGCCGAACTGGTGGCGGAGCTGATCTCAGGCGAAGTCGGGTACCCGCATCTTGCCGCAATGACCAAGGGACACGAGCGCGAGATCGAGGAGCAGTTCGTGCCGGACGAAGACCAGACGGATCTGTCGCACTGGCTTTACAACAGCACCTACGAGAAACCGCGCGACCTCGGCTACTGGGTGGGATACCGGATCGTGAAGGCCTACTACCAGCACGCAGCGGATAAGCGGCGTGCGGTCCGCGAGATCCTGGAAATGACTGACCCGAAGATGCTGCTGGCGGGGAGCGGCTGGTCTCCCGGTATCGAGCTGAGGTAGCAAGGGCGACAACAGCTCGGCGCAGTAGATGCGTCGCCCGCTTCACGTGCGAACGGGACACATTAGTTCTATCTGTCGTCGCGCTCGCGGCAATCTCACCTGAGCGCGCCATACCGCTTTATTCGGCCACGGGTGCGCTGGCCCGCGTACATTGATTGCAAGTCACGGCTGCCTCTGAGCGGCGGTTGTGGCCAGGCGCCCAGGGGTGGTTGATGAAGCACACCTCTGGGCGCCGCTGCTCTCGCGCCAAGCCTTGCGATCAATCCGCTCCGTGCGTGCTCTGCGTGATGCGCGTCGCAGCGATCGAGGGCCTGCAAACGTAACAGAGCCCGGCGGCGGCGTCCGCAGTGCCGCCCTGCACTCACTTCTTGTTGGTCAGATCCAGCGGCGGGATCCCGAAGTGCCCTTCGAGCTCGTGCAGCTTCTGCAGGTCAACCGCGCCGACGATGTTCACGATGGTGAACTCGCGCGGTTCGCTGGCGATGATGGCCAGCCCGTTGGCCTTGTTGCCGTCGACGCGGATGTAGACGTCCACGTCGTTGTGCTCCTTGCGGCTGTGCACCTGCACCAGCTGCTGCCAGCCGGGTGCCGACAGCTGCTTGCGCACGCTGTCGACGTCCGCCTGCGGATAGGCGAAGTCCGAATCGAAGGTGAAACTGCGGACGTAGATGCCGGTGATCCCGGCGATCGCCCGGCGGGCGGCGGCGTCCTCGGGCTTATCGGAATCGAGCCAGCGTGCCGCCAGGGCGATAAGAGAGGAGTCGAGCGTGATGCTTACCGTCTCGCTGGCCTTGGATTCCAGGGCTTGGAAGTTCGGCAGCGCGAGTTTCGCATCGCCCGCCAGGGCGGCCTGCTGCGCCAGCACGGCGAGTATCACGAGCGCCAGCAGGGAGGTGATGGGTGTGCGCATGTCTTCAGGCACCCGCATCGCCGGCCGTGGCGGGCCGGGCGGCATCCTTGACGCCGCGGTAGGCGAGATCCAGCTTCTGGCCGGTCACGCGCAGCGCCTCGAGCAGCTGCTGCCGCGCCTCGAGTCCCTGCCGCTCGCGCTGCAGCTGCCAGCCGTACATGCCGAGCGCGGCCACCAGCACCGATGCGGCCAGGGCTTGCGGCGCCCAGCGCCGCGCCGGCCGCCAGTCCCGCCGCCGCAGTGGTTCACGCTCGATGCGCGCCGCGAGGCGCTCGGCGAACCCGGTCGGGGGCTCTACCGCGCGCAGCGCTTCGCGCAGCGGCTTGTCCAGGTCGGAGCTCATGGGCCGCGCAGGTCCGTCACGGGACCTGCCGGTCGCCAGGCAGCGCCGCCGCGCCCGGCGTGCCGCCCAGTCGGTCGCGCAGGCTCGCCAGCGAGCGCTTGAGATGGCTCTTGACGGTGTTGACCGGCATGTCGAGCACCTCGGCAATCTCCACAGGTTCCAGGTCCTCCTGATAGCGCAGCAGCACTACCGCACGCGCCGCCGGTGGCAGCTCGCCGATCAGTGCGCGCAGGTGCCGCTGCAGCAGCGGATCGCCGGCGGCAGGCTCGCTGGCAATGCCGGGATCCTCCTCCAGCGGGACGCTCTCGTGGCGCGGCTCGCGGCGCAAGCGGTCGATGGCCAGGCGGGTGGCGACCTGACGCAGCCAGAACAGCAGGTGTGCGCCCGACTGCACCCGCGCCAGCTTGCGGTGCAGCTGCAGGAATGCTTCCTGCGCCACGTCCTCGGCCTTGTGCCGGTCCGCGAGCATGCGCAGTGCCAGGCTGTACACCATGCGCTGATGGCGGCGCACCAGATCGGCGAAGGCCGCGGCATCCCCGGCGCGGGCCCGAGCGAGCGAGTCGCAGACCGAGCACGCCGCGCCGTCCGTCACGGCCGCCCGTCAAAGGAGCGGCAGCCGCCCGCGCGTGTCGGCGGCGGCATCGTGGTCGTGGTTGAAGTCGAGGTGCCGGCGCAGCGTGGCGACCTTGTCCATGTCGAGCGTGCCGACGGCGTTGACGATGGTGAACTCGCGCGGCTCGCTCGCGACGATGGCGACGCCGGTGATCCGGTCCTTGTCGACCGCCAGGTAGATGTCGACGTTCTCGTTTTTCTTCTGATCGTGCACCTGCGCCAGCTGGCTCCAGCCGGCGCCCGCCAGCTGGGCGCGCACCGCGTCGATCTGAGCCTGCGGATAGGCGAAATCCGTGGCGAATTCATAGTGGCGGATATAGATGCCGTGCAGACCCTTGAGCAGCGCCTGGGTAGCAGCGCTGTCGGGGTCGTCGTCGTGGCCGACCGCCCAGCCGGCGATCCGCAGTGGCAGCGAGCCGATCGAGATGTCGACCGACTCGGTCGCCTGGCTGCGCAGCTGCGTGAACGCCGGCAGTTTCAGCAGCGGGCTCTGGGCGTGCGCCTGGGCTGCCAGTCCGCAGGCGAGAGCGGCGAGGATCAGACGACGAAGCATGGCGGTCTCCCTGATTTGGCCCGTGAAAATCGGCTCTCTCAGGAAGATATACGCAGCGGGCGGGTGCGGAGGGTGCAGCGGCCGGCACCAGCCGGCCCGCCCTCCGTGGCGGGCCGCCGCGCCGGCCTATTCGAGCGTCTTCTTCAGGTTGTCCAGGCCGCCACGGTACACGCCCTGGATGAGCTTGGTGACGCCGGCATCGCTCTCGGCCTCGGGCGGGTTGTCGGAGGCATTCTTGCGCTTGAAGGAGCCACTCCAGACGACCTTGGTCATGCCGCCGCCGCCCGGCCGCACGGAGATCGAGGAGCTGTAGTGCGCGATCGGCAGCGGGGACTCGATGATCATGTAATGGTAGGAACGGTGTGCCGCGTCGTACGCGGTCAGCTTCTCGGTGAACGACGGGCCGTCCTTGACGGTGAGCTTGCGCACGGCGCCGGGGTTGCCGTTGCCGCCCGAGACCAGCTCGTCGGCGGAGAAGCCCGGGTGCCACTTGTTGAGCCCGTCGAAGTCCTTGATCGCGTCCCACACCTTGTCGGCGGACGCCTTGATCTCAACGCTCTCGGTGACGTGCAGCGCCTTGGGCGGCTCGGCCCAGGCACTGCCGGCGGCGAAGGCCGCGGCCAGAGTCAGAGCAACCAGCGGTGTTTTCATGTTGTGTCGCTCCCTTGTGTGGTGAGGTAAAAAGCTTAACCCAAAAGGGGGGAGAACGCTGCCGCCGCAGCGAGTGTGTCAGACTTGACGCGACCCGGCGGCGCGGCCGCATGGCATCACTTGCGCAGCACCCAGGCGAGAATCGTGATCGCGGCGCTGATCAGCAGCATAGTGGTGATCGGGAAGAAGAACCGGAAGCCCGGGCGATCGATGACGAGGTCGCCGGGCAGCCGGAACAGCGGCCAGCGCCGCACCCACGACCATGCCAGTCCGAGCACCATGAGCACGAGCCCGAGCGTGATCAGCAGACGGCTCACGGCGGCGCTGTACCCACCCGCCGCCGCGCCTTCAGCAGCACATCCAGCCCCTCCGGCCGCTCATCCCAGTAGTCGAGCCGCACGCGGCCGTCGGGCAGCTGGCTCACCGTGGCCGGTGCGGCGCTGAACGTGCAGTACCAGCCCGTGGGCAGCACCACCGCATTGCGCGGCCGCCCGAAGCTGCGATCGAAGACGAGGTCGTCGCCTGCGAGGTGGTAGCTGACCGGCGCGGTGTAGGTCTCGGCGATGCGCAGGCGCAGGGACTGGCCGGCCTTGAGCGGCGTGAACGGGATGACCACCACCTGCGCCTTGGCGTCCACGCTCTCGCCGACGTTGACGCCAGAGGCGTTGAGCTCCGCGCCGCTCATCTGCTTCACCTGCAACACCTGTCCGGTGTCGAGCACGCTCGCCGCCGGACTGCTGGCGACGCTGCCGCTGCGCACCACGTTGGCATAGCCGCTGATGCCCGGGCGCGTCTCGGTGTAGTCGTGGTAGAGCGCAAATGCATGCGTCTCGGGCTGCTGCAGGAAATAGACGATGTCGCGATCCTGGTGTGCGCGCTCCGACAGCCGCTCCTGCTCGGTCTCGCCCTCGAACGGGGACTCCCAGCTGCGCTGCGTCGTCGCAGCCTGCGGCAGCGCCGCCGCGCCGGTCTGTGCATCCTTGACCGCACGCACCACCAGGGGCGCCTCGCCTGCACCGGCGTGCAGGAAACTCACGGCAATGCGCCCGTCCTTCTCGGTGAGAATCTGCGAGGGCACGCTCAGCCCGACCACCTCGTAGCCGGCCGGCAGTACGACCTTGTTGCGTTTCACGCCCAGCGGCCGTTCGAACACGATGGCCGTGCCGTCCTGGTGATAGCTCTTCTGGTCCTTGTAGGTCTTCACGATGACGAGGCGCGCCTGGCCGTGGGCCGGCACCGGACGCGCGAGCGTCACCTTGATGTACTGGGTGTCGGGGTCCGCGTCGGGCATCAGGGGATCGTGTCGGGCCGCCGCGCCGCTCACCACCTCGAAGTGCAGTGGCGTGCCGAGCATGGCGTCGTAGACGCTCTCGTCGCTCGCGGCGCTGCCCTTGCGGATCGGGTTGTAGTACACCCTGGCACCGGCGGTGGTGGCCGTCACCTCGTAGTAGATCTTGAAGCTCGCCGTCTCGGGCGCGAGCAACTCATAGCGGGTGTACGCATCGGCCTCGGTCTGCTGCGTGGCCGTGGGGAAATAGACGCCATCGCGTGCGGCCGGGGGCTCGGGCCCCGCCAGCGCGCCTATCGATACCGCGAGGCACAGCGTTGCCCCGCTCCGGCCCCGGTGTTGCATGGCTCTCTCCGCGCGCGCAGCGACTGGCGCGGAGTATGGCCAGCCGCGCGCTGGAAGGCGAGCCTCGGGCCGGCGCGATGCCGGCGGTCAGGACGCCAGGCGGAACTCGGGGCGCCAGTCCAGCTCGCGCCGGGCCTTCTGGGTCGCGACGTGCGGGTTGTCCTCAGCGATGTTGTACGTGCCGGCGCCGCGCTCGACGGCCAGCAGCGCGGCGTACGCCGCGGCATCCACGTGCAGCGGCGCGTGGTTCGAGGGCCGGTCGGCGTGCGTGCCGGGGCCGTACAGCCGGCCGTAGCGCAGCACCACCCCCGCGAGCGGCGGCGAACGCAGCGTGCGCTCTTCGAGGTCAGCCACGCCGCGCACCGTGACGCCGCGATCGCCCTGGGCGGTGACTTCGAGCGGGTCGGATTCCGAGTGGGGCTCGTTCCCGGGCGCATAGGCCCAGGCGATGCTCTGCGCGATCAGCCGCCGCGCTCCGGCTGCCACGGCAGCCGCCACCAGATTGCGGGTGCCCTCGGTGCGGATTCTGGCGTTGCGGCCGATCGCCGCACCCAGCTGCGCCGGATCCAGGCCTTGGGGCAGATCGGTCAGCTGGTTGATCACGATCTCGGGGCGGGCGGCGCCGATTGCATCGCGGAGTGCGGCGAAATCGAACACGTCGACGACTAGCGGCCGGGCGCCGAGCTGACGCAGCCGCGCCGCCTTCGCCGCGGAGCGCGTGGTGCCAGTCACGTCGTGGCCGGCTTCTATGAGAAGCGGGACCAGGCGTGAGCCGATGGCACCGGCGGCGCCGGCCAGAAAGATCTTCCTCGCCGCCATGACCGCTCCTGTTCCGCACCCGCTGGGGATGCGATGCGCAGATTGTGCGCGTTACGACAGGCGGCGCGCGGCGGAGTTCACTGGGCAGGTGGTTTGGAACAGGGGAATGCGCGAGCGAGAACGCTGCCGATGAAGCGGGCGGCGTCGCGGTCGCGGTGCGCGGGAGCCGCCTCGAGATCGGCATCGAGGCGCGCCTTGAGCGTCGACTCGAGCGCCTCCGCCGACGTCGCACCCGTTACACACGGCCGGCCGCTGCGGCCATCGGCCATGGCAAGCCCGACCGCCAGGCCCTGGGTCACCCCGAGAATGTAGATGCGGCAGGCGTTCTTGCTCACGTGGTCGGTGCCGAGGCACAGCTGCTGCAGGTCGCCCATGGTCATCGCCGGCTCCTCCTGGGGTGCCGAGGCTGCGGCGCCGGCGAGCAGCGCACTGCACAGGGTCGCGAACAGGGCGGTGGATTTCATGACGGATCCGGGTAGTGAAAGGGCGGCCGCCATTCTACCGGTCCGCGCGCTCACCCAGGCCGCGACTGCCTCAGGGCTTACGCAGCAGCAGCGCCAGCGGCTCCCAGTAGTGCACGCGCCAGCCGTACGCGAGGCTCGCACCCTCTCCCGGCGGGAAGCCGCGGTGGTCGAACTTGAGCTGGCAGGCCGCGCCGGCGGGTGCGAGCGAGAAGGTCACGATCGAATAGTGCCCGGCGGGCCAGCTGCCGGTGCGCCAGGCCTGCACCAGGCGCCGTCCCGGCACCATTTCCACGTGTCGACCGGTGATGTAGCCGCCGAACAGCACGAAAGCGCCGCCAGCCGCGGAACGGATGCTGGTGGCCTGCGCGCCGGGTGCGCTCAGCAGCGTCACGGCATCGCTCAAGCGCGTCACGGCGTCGAATCTGGCGGTGCTGGTGAGCATGTCGTAGACCACGAGGGGGGATGCCGCGAAGCTCACTTCCTGATGGATGGCCTCCGCATCGTGCGACACCCCGGCAGCGTCGTCCGCGGCCGCGGTGGCCGCGCGCGGCGCGGAACTGCGCCCGCCGGCGATGGCGGGCAGAGCGGCGAGGGCGAGAGTCAGCTTTCGACGCGACACGAGGGGCGTGTGCATGCGGCGCTCCGGCGGTGGTGGATCGGTTTGAGATATTTAATATACTTGTTTAATATCATTCTGGTGACTGGAGAGTGATGTTGTCAAGCGCGCTGCGTAAACGCTGTAGCCCCGACGATCGCCTGGACGCCGTCTTTCACGCGCTCGGCGACCGTACGCGGCGCGCGTTGCTGTCGCGTTTGACGCGGGCGCCGGCCATGATCACCGAACTGGCGCGCCCGTTTGCGATGTCGCTGCCGGCGGTATCGCGCCACGTGCGCGTGCTGGAACGCGCCGGCCTGATCGTGCGGACGGTCGACGGCCGCGTGCACCGCTGCGCCCTGAATGCCGCGCCGCTCGGCTCGGCGGCGACGTGGCTGCAGCACTACCAGCGCTTCTGGGAAGACAACCTCGAATCACTGGCGCGCTATGTCGAAGAGCGGTGACACTGGCGCTCTGCTGTCGCTCGCGGTGCGCCGCGTCGTGCGCGCGGCGCCCGCGCGCGTGTTCGATGCATGGACGCGCCCGGAGGAACTGCGCCGCTGGTGGGGACCGAATGGCGTGGTGTGTACCGAGGCGCTGGTCGATCTCAGAGTCGGCGGCCGCTACCGCATCGCCAACCTGTTTCCCGACGGCAAGGTGCTGTGGATCTGCGGTGAGTTCGAGGTGATCGAGCCGCCGGCGCGGCTGGTCTACTCATGGCGCATCGAGTCCCGCGGCGGCGCGGCGGAGCGCGTGAGCGTCGGCTTCGAGGCGTGTGAGCAAGGGACCCTGGTGGTCGTGACGCACGAGCGCATCGCCGACCAGGCCGTGCGCGACCGGCACGAGCAGGGCTGGCGCGGCTGCCTCGACGGGCTGGCGCGGCTGCTGGACGCGGCGGCGCTCCGCGACTAGCGATATCCGCACCCACCCCCGTGGCGGGGTTCGCCCGTGGATTCCGATCTAGGGGTTGAGGCCGGTGATTGCCGGCCAAGGAGCCACCCATGCACAGGTCAACTCTCAAAGCGAGCGAGGTCGAAGCCCTCACCTTTATTTACACGCCTGCCGCACAGGGCGCGCCACGACCCTGGACCCCGCGCGTCGGCTCGGGCACGGTCGGTGTGGCCTTCTTCTCCTGGGCGCTGATCGCCGCGCTCGCCTGGAGCAAGTTCGCTGCCTTCACCGCGGCGGAAAGGTACGGACTGTAACCCTCCCGGCCCCGGGAGGTCTGGCGCCCTCAATGGGCGACGCCATACGCGGACAGCATGTGTCCGTGCCCGAGGCGCGCCAGTACGTGTCCGGCCATGCTCGAGATGAGCCGCTGCGCCGGCAGCCCGTAGAAGCCCATGGCTCGGATCCGCGCACCGGGGAAGAGCGCGGCCAGCTCGGCGCGGGTGTAGCGGAAGATGTAGCCGGGGTTGCGACGTTCGCCGCCGGGCCGGCCCTCCTTCTTCCAGCCGGCGTGCTGCTTTTCCACGCTGTAGTGGTGGACGCTGACGCAGAAGCGTCCGCCGGGCTTGAGCGTGCGCATGATCTCGGATGCGGCACGCACCTGATCGGCTGGCTTGAGGTGCTGCAGTACATTGGCGACCAGTACGCGGTCGAACGTGTCGTCGGGATAGGGCAGCCGGCGCACGTCGGCACGCGCCGTGTGCAGCTCGCGCCGCGGGAACTTGGCCTCGAGCCGCGCCAGCATTTCCTCGGACACGTCCACGGCGTGCACCGAGTCGGCGCTCATCAGATAAGGAGTCGCCAGGCCGGTACCGCAGCCGCAGTCGAGCACCGTGCCGGCCGGACGCAGATCCGCGACCGCCTGACGGATGCAGGCGCTGTACACCGGATCGGAAGCACGCTCGGCGTCGTAGCACGAGGCCATTGCGTCCCACGCGGCTGCGGGACTACGGGGTTTGGTCGAGTCTTCCATGACTCCTCTGGTCCTTCTCTGTTCAACAGGGTTTTGGCGCTGCACGGTCCGTGGCGGCGCACTCGCAGTGTAACCGTCCACGCGTCGGCAAGCTCGGCAGCAATCGCCGGCCCAAGCGTGTGCCGGGCGTTTCAGGGCGCGTGCAGGAAGAGTCCGACGGTGAGCGCGCAGCCGATCAGCACCACGACCAAGCGCAGGGCGCGCTCGTTGACCCGCTGCAGCAGGTGCGCGCCGGCGATGCCGCCGAGGATCGCCCCGCTGCCGGCCACGGCAGCCGCGCGCCATCTGACCTGCGGCGAGAACACGAAGATCGCCACGGCGGAGGCGTTGATGACGGCGGCCAGCACGTTCTTGGTGGCCGCGGCACTGCGGATCGCCAGGCGTGCCGCGGTCAGCACGGCGAGCATCATGAAGCCGATGCCGCCGCCGAAGTAACCGCCGTAGATGGCGATGAGCAACTGCACGCCGGCAGCGACGGGGCGGCCCAGGCCGGGCGCCGCATGTGGCCGGGGCGCAAAGCTGCCCCAGGCGAACACGATCGTGGCGAACAGCACCAGCCACGGCACCAGGCGCGCAAAGAAACCGGCGGGAGTGACCAGCAGCAGGCACGCCCCCAGCGCGCCGCCGAGCAGACTGATGGCGGTCAGCGCACCGAAAGACAGCCCGGCGGCGCCGGCCAGGTCACGCCGCCCGGTCCAGCCGGTCGCGACCTGCGCGGGGAACAGCGCGATGGTCGAGGTCATGTTGGCGGCACGTGCGTCCAGGCCGGTGAGCATGAGCGACGGCAGGGTGATGAAGGCGCCCCCGCCGGCCAGCGCGTTCTGCATGCCCGCCCACAGGGAGGCGAGGAACAGGACGACGAACGCCACTTGCGCCGAGGCGGCTCGGTCAGCCGTTGGCCTGGCTCGCGTGCCAGGCGCGCAGGGTGTCGGCCTCCTTCTGCGGATCGAGTCCGGCGCGCAGCTTCGCCTGCCGCTCGGCCGGCAGCGTCTGAAACCACGCCAGCGTATCGCGCACCGTGTCGCGCAGCGGTCGCGAGCGCAGGCCGGTCTTGGCCGCGGAATCGATGGAAGTGAGCGAGGCACCGGCGGTGTCGCCCTTCATCGGTGACCACGGCGGCAGATCCAGTTCCTCCGGCTTCCAGTGCGCGGCGAGGAAGTCCTCCGACACCCAGGTCGCGCTGGTACCGGCCTGCGGCGCGGCTTCGCGGCTGGCGCTGATGAGGTCGCCCATGGTGAAGGCACCGGGCGGCGACACCGCGTTGAAGTAGCCGGGGGTGCGCGCGGCGACCAGCCGCATCATCCAGGCGGCCAGGTCGCGCACGTCGATCACCTGGATCGGATCGCGCGGCGTGCCCGGCGCCAGCATCTCGCCGCCGCGCGCGGCGCGCACGGGCCAGTAGGTGAACCGGTCGGTCTTGTCCAGCGGGCCGACGATGTAGCCGGGGCGCACGATGCTGGCGCGTCCTGTGAACGCGTCCCAGGAGTACTGCTCGCACAGCGCCTTCATCGGTCCGTAGCTGTCGTCGGTGACCTGCTCGGTATTGGGGTCCGCCAGCTTGCCGGTCGGTGAATGCACGTCGTTGGGCGCGGCGAAGCTCGCGTAGGCCGAGATGCTCGAGATGAACAGGCAGTACCCGACGTTCGGCGCCAGCAGCTGCGCCGACATCTGCACGTACTTGGGGATGTAGCCGGTGTCGTCGACGACCGCGTCCCACTTGCGTCCGCGCAGCGCGTCCAGCTGTCCCTTGCGATCGCCGATGAGGGTCTCGACGCCGGGCACGCCGCTGGCGGCGGTCTTGCCGCGGTTGAAATGCGTGACCTTCCAGCCGTGGGACAGCGCCTGCTGCGTCAGCGACGGCCCGATGAAGCCGGTGCCGCCGAGGATCAGCAGGGTACGTGGGCGCGCGGCATAGGCGCGGCCGAGCGTCGCTCCGGCCGCCACTCCCGCACCCATCTTCAGGACCTCACGGCGGCTGGTCATGGTTTGCTCCTTCAGGGCCGGGCGCCCTTGCCCAGCACTTCGGCGATCGGCGGGGCGGCGGCCGGCACGGCCGCCCGGTAGTCCTTGCCGAGCAGCGCCGCCACGGTGGCGGCGATCTGCGCCTGATGAACCTCGGCGGTGTCGTGCCGCTCGCCGAGCGGCGCGGTGTCCGGGCCCATCACCGCGATCCAGATGTTCTCCGAGCCCTTCTCCTCGACGCCGTGCTCTTTCCACTCGACCGGGCCGCTGCCGCGGCCGTGGTCGGTGGTGATGATGAACGTGGTGCGGTCGCGGTATTCGGGGAGCTGCTGCAGCGTATTCCACAGCTGCTCGACGTAGTGATCGAACATGTGCGCGGCGTGCAGCACCAGGTCGTAACGGCCGGCGTGCGCCCAGTCGTCGGTCTCCCCGTAGCCGACGAACAGTACGTGCGGCCGGCTGTGCATGAAGGAATCCATGAGCGGCACCTGTATGAAGGCGTCGTACAGGTCCTCGTCGTCGAAGGGGGTGGTGGTGCGGTACAGCTCGTTCATGAGCTCCTGACGCCGATCGGTCTTGCCGCGGTAGGGCAGGTCCCACCCGACTTGCACGGGCAGGTGGCTGCGCGCGACGTTGAAGATGTCCTTGAAGGTGCTCCAGGTGGCGAATGCCCCGACGTGGCCGCGCAGCTGCGGCTGCGTGTTCAGCCATTCGAACACCGAGACGTTCGGATTCGGGCCGAACTCGTTGGAGTTGATGCGCGGGTCGGGGTGCCCGGTGAGCATCTCGTTGTAGCCGGGATAGGAGAACGCCAGGCCGTTGGTCACCCTGGCGACGCTGCCGCGCGACTGGTTGCCGAAGATCTGGCCGTGGGTCGCCACCGTGCCCCACAGGAACGGGAACAGGGCGCGGCGGCGCTCCTTGGGATCGTCGCGCCAGAAGTCGCGCCGCAGATCCCGCTCCTTGTACCAGATGCCGCCGTTTTTCTCGTTGAGCAGCGTCGGGTCGGCGCCGGTGAACATTTCCTGCCAGCGCACGCCGTCGCTGACGATGAGGACGACGTTGCGCGTCCTGCCCGGGGCGGGTGGCTGGGCGAGCGCGTACGGGGGCGCCGCAAACAGCGCCAGTGTCAGGGCGCAGCAGGCCCCGCGCAGGATGTGTTGGTACATGATGCACAAGGGTACCGTGCCGGTAATTCCCGGTACACTCCCGGCGGTGCATCGCCACGTCTGTTTCCCGCCGCTGCTGCTCGTGGCGCTGTGCACCGGCAGCGCCGCGCTGGCCGCGCCGGCGGCCACCGGGCATCTGCGGGTGGGCGGGCTGACGCTCGAGCGCTGCCAGACGCCGGCCCCCTGGTGCGGACGCCTGGAGCGCGCGCTCGATCCCTCCGGGGCGGTGCCAGGGCACGTGCGCGTCTACTTCGAGTACTACCCACACTCAGCCCCGGGCGCGGCGGCCGGCACGCTGGTCGCCACCGAAGGCGGTCCCGGCTACCCGGCCACCGAGTCGCGCGCTGAGTACCTCGCGCTGTTCGCGCCACTGCGCGGGCGCTACGACGTCGTCATCATGGACAACCGCGGCACCGGTCGCTCCGGCGCGCTCGACTGCCCGGCCCTGCAGCAGGCGCCGGCACTCACCGAAGCGGGCATCGGCGCCTGCGGCGCCGCGCTGGGGCCGGCCGCGCCGCTCTACAGCACGGCGCTGGCCGCGGACGATCTCGCCGCCGTGCTCGAGGGCCTCGGCATCGCCCAGGTCGGCCTGTACGGCGACTCCTACGGCACCTATTTCTCGCAGGTGTTCGCGCTGCGCCATCCGCAGCGGCTGCGTGCGCTGGTGCTCGATGGCGCCTATCCCCTCGAGGGCCCGGACTACCCCTGGTATCCGCACTACGCGCCGGCGATGCGCGACAAGTTCAACCTGGCATGCGCGCGCGCGCCCGGCTGCGGCACCCTCGGCGGCAGCTCGCTCGAGCACATCGCCCCGGCACTGGCGGCACTGCGGGCCCGGCCGTTCAAAGCCGAGGCACGTCGCGGCGACGGCACCCTGGTGGGATTCACCGCCGACGCCGGCCAGCTCGCGACCGTAATGTTCGGCTCCGCGCCCGCCTACGCAACCCTGCGCGAGACCGATGCCGCCGCGCGCGCCTTCCAGGCCGGTGACCAGGCACCGCTGCTGCGGCTCATGGCGGAAGCGCTGAGCGCCACCGACTCACGCGATCCGACGCACGCGCCGGCGCAGTTCAGCGCCGGGCTGGCCGCGGCGGTGTTCTGCCAGGACCCGCCGCAGATCTTCGACATGACCCTCGACCCGGGCCGGCGCGCGGCGACGCGCGATGCGGCCCTGGCGCAGCGCCGCGCCCGCGCCCCGGACACCTATGCGCCGTTCACGATCGACGAGTACCGCCGCATGCCGCTCGACTACGCCTTCATCGATGAGTGCGTGGCGTGGCCGGCGGTGAGGGCCGACTCGCCCGCCAAACCGCTCGTGCCCGCGGGGGCGTATCCGCCGGTGCCGGTGCTGGTGGTCTCGGGCGAGCTCGACGACATGACCAGCGTGGCGGACGGGGCGGCCGCCGCGGCCCGTTTTCCGCGTGCGCATCACGTGGTGATCGCCAACGGTCTGCACGTCAATGCCCTGCCGCACGCGCGCAGCGAATGCGGTGCGGTCCTGGTGCGGCGCTTCATGGCGGGCCTGGACACCGGCGATGAGAGTTGCGCGGCAGCGGTGCCGCCGCTGCGCCTGGTGCCGCAGTTTGCGCGCCACGCTTCAGAACTGTCCGCGGCGCAGGCGCTGGCCGGCAATGAGGCGCCGGCGGAGGCGCGGCGTGTGGTCACGGCGGCGTTGCTGACGGTCGAGGATGCAATCGTGCGCGCCAGGGAGAACGGTGCCGGCAAGGGCGCCGGCTTGCGCGGCGGCAGCTTCACGGCCACCAGCGTCGGTGGCGGGTATCACCTGGCGCTGCGCAAACTGCGCTGGACCGAGGAGCTGTCGGTGTCGGGACGGGTCGACTGGCCCGGCCGTACCGGCGAGGTGCGCGCGCTGCTGGAGCTTGATACCTCGCGGCTGCACGGCAAGCTCGAAGCGCGGTGGACCGAGGGCGTCGCCCGCGCGCCGGCGCTCGTCCACGGCAGCCTCGGCGGACGGACCGTCGCGGCTGAGGCGCTGGCTCCCTAGGCCTCAGCACCGGCGCGGATCTGGCTGGCGGCCGCGCGCGTGGGGTCCACTAGCAGCCACGCGGCCGCGCTCATAACGGCAAGGACCGTCCCCAGGATGAACGCCGTCGTCCAGGCGTGGTGCGCCGCGAGGTAGCCGATGATCGGTATGCCGACGAGGCCGCCGATGTTGCCCCCGGTGTTGAGCAAGCCCGTCGCAGCCATGCTGTCGGCGCGGGCGATATGCATGGTGGCCGCCCAGTAAGGACCCTCGTTGAGCTCCACGCAGGCGTAGCACAGGGCCAGGGCCGCGACCGCCAGGTAGGCGTTCACCGCATCGACGGCGAGGTACTGCAGGACGCCGGCGGCGGGGAGCGACAGCAACGGAATGATCTTAAGGCCGAAGCGCACGCCGAAGCGCCGGCTCAGTTGCGAGGCGGCGTAGCCGCCGAGGCCCGCGCCTGCCGCCGCCGCCAGCGGCGGTGCAGTGGCGAGGACGCCGCTTTCGAGCACGGTGAAGTGCCGCTCCTGCACCAGATAGAGGAACACCCAGGTCGAGAGCAGGTAATAGACGTAGTTCATGAACAGGTACGACAGCGTCAGCAGCAACAGGTCGCGATTGGCGAGCAACTGCCGCACGCGCCCCCAGCTGATGGTCACGCCCGCCGGCGCGCCAGCCGTGGTGCCCAGTTCGGCAAGCTCGGTCGCGCTGACCTGCGCATGTTCCGTGGGACGGTTGCGCGCATACCAGCCCCACCCGGCGATTACCCCGAGGGCCGGTACGGTCGTCCATACGATGGCGCTCTGCCACCCGTAGGCGGACATCAGTGGCGCGATCAGCAGCGGGGCCAGCGCCGCGCCGATCTGCAGCCCCATGCTCTGCACGCCTTGCACCAGCGACCACTTGTCGGTGCTGAACCAGGCTTCGAAGACGCCGGTCGAGACCGGAAAGATCGGGCCTTGCGCCAGGCCAAGCACCAACTGCGCGAGCAGCAATACCGCCAGCAGCGCCGCTCCGGTGCCCAGCAGCGGAGCCAGCGGAATCACCAGCATGGCGGCAACCGCGAGCAGTCCGATGAGCACGAACGTCAGGCGCGCACCGAGGCGCTGCCCGAGCAGCCCGCCCGGGAACTGCATGATGGTGTAGCCGAGAATGAAGGCGTCGAAGAGCCACGCGAGCTGCTCCTCGCTGAGGCTCAATTCCTGCATCATCGGCACGCCGGCGACGGAGAGGCTCGTGCGCTGCAGGTAGCCGATCAGCGCGAACACGAACAGGAACAGGAAAATGTTCCAGCGTACTCTCAGGCGCGGGGCTCCCGGGCGCGTCGCCGCCAGCGCCGGGCTTGCGGTCACGCAGCCCCGGGGTCGTCGCCGATCCGCTCGAGGACGTAGCGACGGATGTCCAGGTTGAAGTCTTCCATCGGCGCGTAGTAGCCGTACTCGTGTACGCGCGAGCTGATTCCCTGCTGCACCGCTTCGCAGATCGCCCAGTCCTGGCGATTGACGAGATCCCAGAACTCCGTGGCGTCGGTGTGATCGAAGTCGCCCTTGGCGAGCTCGTACGGCTCGAACAGGAAATGGCAGGTGATGTCGGTGTGCGTGGCGCTCTTCGGCTCGAGGATGAACGCGGCGACGTGGTCGCAGGCCAGGCTCAAGAACAGGTTGGGGTAGACGAGCTCGCCCTTGTGGCGCACGCGCTCATCCTCGCTCAGTGTCGGAAAGGCACGGCGTCGAGTGGTGCCCGAGGCCGTGAACGTGTAGGCGCCGGGGCGATGCGGAATGCCGCGCTCCCAGTCGAGGCTGGCGCCGCCGCGCTCGCGGAATGCCGGTACGAGCGCGCATAACTCCGGATGCACGCCGCCGCAGTGGTAGCACTCGTTGTAGTTCTCGCACAGTACCTTCCAGTTGGCGGCGACCTGGTAGCGGATGGTGTGGCCGATGCGCAGCTGCGCGAGCGGGTAGCGCGCGGTGCGCTCGGCCACGGCACCGAGCTGCTGCGGCAGCGGCACGGCCTGCGCGGGCGTCAGGTTGAGCAACACGAAGCCACCCCAGCATGCGACGGCCACCGGATAGAGACTGAATAGCCCCTTGTCGAAGTCCGGTTCGCCACTGAGATGCGGCGCGGCGATCAGCCTGCCGTCGAGGTCGTAGGTCCACTGATGATAGGGACAGGTAATGCGGCCGGCGGCCACGCCGCCCGCGAGCGGCGGCTGAGTGCCCGCTTCGCGACACAGCCGGGTACCACGGTGCCGGCAGACGTTGTAGAAGGCGCGCAACTCGCCGTCGCGGTTGCGCAGCAGGATGATGCTCTCGCCGCAGACATCGAGCACGCGGCAGGCCCCGGGCGCGGCCAGTTGCTCCTCGCGCCCGGCGCACAGCCATTCGCGGCAGAAGATCCGTTCCTTCTCGGCGGCGAACACCCGTGCGTCGCGGTACCACCCCGACGGCAGCGTCGGCTCGAGGCCCGCGCGGCGCGGTGGCAGCTGGTGGGTATTCAACTGAGTCTCGCGAGCGGCGCGTCGCGCCGATGGCCGAGCGTCGCTGGATCGGCGTCGAGCTCGCGCGCGAAGCGATGGCCGCTGTACACGGCGTGCACGATCGCCCCGGGAGCGAGGGCATCGCCGATGCGACTGACGCTGCGGATGCCGGCGGCGGCGAGCGCCGACGGGTCGCGCGTGAGCTCGGCGTGCAGCGCGTCGTTGGCGAAGCGGGCGCCGACGATCACCAGCGAGCGGCACGGCAGGCGGGTGACGGCATTGGTGAACTGATGCGCCAGCGTCAGCTCCCCGTCGGCGAAGGCCGTGACGCGTGTGAGCGTGTGCAACGTCACGCCGGCGCTCGCCAGGGCACGGTGGATCTGCGGCTGCTCGTTGCTCATGATGGCCCAGGCGGAGGCGTGTCCCGCCGGCGTCACGTAGCTTACGCCCGTCATGCCGCGCGCCAAGTGCTCCGCGAGCACGCTGCCCATGTAGTAGTTGTCGAAGTCGTATACCACCACCGGGCCTTCCGGGCGGGCGCCGGCGGCGATGTCGTCGGGGGTGAACACGTGCGGGCCTTCCAGGCGCCCGGCCGGCACCTCGAGCGGCGAGTACAGGAGTCGCGCCCAGCGTGCGCCGGTGGCGATGACCACGTGCGTGTTACCGAGCTCGAGAATCTCGCGCGCCGTCAGCAGGTTGCCGCGATAGATCGCCACGTTCGACAGCCGCTCCAGCTGGCCGCGCCGCCAGTCGAGCACGCGTCCCCAGGCCGCCAGCCCCGGCAGGCCGGTCTCGAAACGCAGGCGCCCGCCGATCTCCTCCTCGGCTTCCGCCACGCCGACGTCGTAACCGCGCCGGCCGAGCGCCAGCGCGCACTCGAGGCCCGCGGGGCCTGCGCCGACGACCAGCACCGAGGCGGAACTGGCGGCCGGGGCGATGCGCTCCGGGTGCCAGCCGCGCCGCCACTCCTCGCCGATGGTGGGGTTCTGGGTGCAGCGCACCGGTACCGAGTCGTGCCAGCTGGAGATGCAGATATTGCAGCCGATGCACTCGCGGATGTCCTGCTCGCGCCCCTCGTCGATCTTGCGCGGCAGGAACGGGTCGGCGATCGAGGGGCGTGCGGCGCCGATGAGATCGAGCACGCCGCGCCGGATCTGGCCGACCATGGTGTCGGGCGAGGTGAAGCGTCCCACGCCCACCACCGGCTTGCGCGTTACCTTCTTGACGAAGTCGATGATCGGCTCGTGGCTGCCTTCGGCGGCGAAGCGCGAGGGCGCGCAATCGGTGGGCGAGGAGTCGAGCTTGACGTCCCACAGGTCCGGCACCTCGGCGAGCAGCGCGACCACCTCGTGCGCCTCCGACTCGGCGTGATCACTCGGGCGGCTGCGCAGCTCCTCGAGGCTGATGCGCAGCGCGACCGCGCACTGGCCGGCCACCGCCTCGTGCGTCACTTCGAGCAGCTCGCGCACGATGCGCACGCGATTCGCGACGCGGCCGCCGTAGGCGTCGGTGCGGTGATTCCACTCCGGCAGCAGGAATTCGTACGGCAGGTAGCCCATGCCGGCATAGACGTACACGATGTCGAAGCCGGCGCGGCGTGCTTTGCGTGCCGCCTCGGCCTGCCAGGCGAGCAGCTGGCGGATGTCGTCCAGGTCCATCATCTTGGGGCGCTGGTTGCCCATGAAGTTGACGTGGGTCGCCATCCACGCCGTCCCCGATGGCGACAGCGGCGGGGTGCGCGTGGCGCGGTTCATGACCGAGCCGCCGCCGTGCCACAGTTCGATGCCGGCGAGCGCGCCCTGGCGGTGCACCGCCTCGGTCATGAGCGCATGCGCGCGGACGTCGTCCTCATCCCACAGCGTCGCGAACGGCAGGGGTGCGTCGTCGGAGCTGGGGTGTATCGATACGTAACCGCTACAAACCACGCCCCAGCCGCCTTCGGCCTTGGTCTCGCGGAAGGCCGCGCGCATGTGCGGCATGGCATTGGTCATGCCGGCGGCATGCGGCACCGCATAAAAACGGTTGCGTGCCGTGACCGGGCCGATCTTCACCGGCTCGAACAGGATGTCGTAACGCGGATTGCGCGCCATGTCACGGCCAGTCTGCCCATTATTGAGCGCATGTTCAATAACGGCAGCGGCGGTGCGCGGGCGCGCTCACCGGCCGTGCGCTGGGCCGAGAACCTGCTCGAGGGCCGCGATCAATCCTGCGACTTCCGCCGGCGAGTTGTAGTGCAGCAGCGAGAGTCGCACGGCGCCACGCGCCGGGTCGACCTGCATACCCTCGAACAATCGCACCGCGTAGAAGTTGCCGTGCCCGGCCATGAAGCCGCGCCGTGCCAGCGCCTGCACCACTTCGCCCGGGTCGGTCTGCGTCACGAAGGCGACGGTGGCGGCGCGCTCGGCTGCCTGGCCGGGTCCCAGCACGCGGACGTCGCGCCGCGTGCCGAGGTACTCGAGCAGCGTCGCCAGCAGCGGCAGCTCCGCGCCACGCAGCAGCTCGCGCACCCGCGCCGCGCGCGCCGCCACACCGGCCTGCGGCGCGGTGCCGGCGTGGTGCGCATCGAGGCGGTCGAAGTACTCGGCGATGCCGCGGGCGGCGGCCACCTGCGCATGATCCGGTCCCGCGGGCACGAGGCGCTTGGCGCCTTCGCCGGCGTTGAAATAGTGCCCTTCGTTGCCGAGCCGCTGCAGCACGGGGTCGCGCACGACCATCAGGCCCTGGTGCGGGCCGTAGGTCTTGTAGAGCGAGAACAGGTAGATGTCCGCGCCGAGGGCGGCGACGTCCGGCAGCCCGTGCGGTGCCCAGGCGACGCCGTCCACGACGGTGAGCGCGCCGGCGCGGCGGGCGCGGCCCGCGATGTCCGCGACCGGATTGATGTGTGCGACCACATTGGAGGCGTGCGGAAAGCTCAGCAGCCGCGTCCGCGGCCCGAGCAGCCGTTCGAGCGCGGCGACGTCGAGCCGGCCGCTATGCGGGTCGACGCGCCATTCGCGCACCGTGATGCCGTGCAGAGCGAGCCGGCGCCACGCGCCGCTGTTGGCTTCGTGATCCTGGTTGGTGACGATGACCTCGTCGCCCGGCTGCAGCAACGAGCGGCAGGCCTGCGCCAGCACGTAGGTGTTCTGTGAGGTGGAAGGCCCGAAGTGCACCTCGGCGGGAGTGACGCCGAGATAGTCGGCGAGCCGGGCGCGCGCGGCATCCATCCACTCGCCCGCCTCGGTGGAGGCCGCAAAGGCGTAGTACGGCTGGACTTTCAGCCGCCGGTAGTACTCCGCGAGTCGCTCGATGACCGGCCCGCAGGCGTAGGAGCCGCCCGCGTTCTCGAAGAATGCCTGGTGCGCGAGTGACGCCTCGGCAAAGGCGGGAAACTGGCGGCGCACGAACTCGAGATCGAGCTTCATCGCGCGATCATCGCATCGACCCGCTATGCTTGCCATCAGAAAGCCGATTCCTCCGGGGGGAGAGCTGATGGTCAGCAAGCCGCTCGCGTTGCTCCTGATGGTCCTGGCGTCACAGCTGTCGTGGGCAGAGTCCACGGCACCCGACACCCCCGAGCCCGGCTCGATCGAAGAGATTGCCAAGGCGACCACCGAGGCGCGCTTCCTCTCGCCCTGGGTGGCGTACCTGCCGGCCTCGGCGAGCGTGGTCTCGCCGCGCCAGTTCCTGCACCGTCTGCCCGGCGCGGCCGGCGAGTTCGTGGACTCGGCCACCGCGTACGCCTACTGCCGCGCACTCGCGGCGTCCTCGCCGCGGGTGCGCATGTTCACCATCGGCCGCTCGGAGGAGGGGCGCGACATCGTCCTGCTCGCGATCGCCGACGAGGCGGGCATCCGCCAGCTCGAGCAGCTCAAGGCCGCGACCGCAGCGCTGGCCGATCCGCGCCGTACCACCCCGCAGCAGGCCGAGAAGCTGGTGGCCGGCGCACGCCCGATGTACTACCTGAACGCGGGCCTCCATTCGGACGAGACCGGCTCCACCGAGTCGGTGCTTGAGCTGGCGTACCGGCTGGCAGTATCCGACGTGCCGATGATTCGCCGCATCCGCGAGAACATGGTGGTGCTGATCAACCCGGTGTCCAACCCGGACGGTCGCGACAAGCAGGTGCAGTGGTTCTACCGCTATCTGAAGGGCAAGACCGATCTCGCCAGCCTGCCGCGCCAGGCACCGCCATACTGGTCGAAGTACGCTTACGTGGACATCAACCGCGACGCACACCAGCAGGTGCACGAGACCACCAAGGCCGTGTTCCGCATGTTTTTCGGCTGGCACCCGCAGGTGATCCACGACCTGCACGAGAGCGTGGCGCTGCTGGTGACGTGGAACGGCACCGGCCCTATCAACGAGCACGTCGATCCGATTACATACGCCGAGCGTCTGGAGCTCAGCTTCTACGAGGTGCAGGCGCTGACCGCGCTCGGCATGCCGGGCGTATGGACCTGGAACTTCGGCGATGACTTCGCGCACCTGTACCTGGATGCGATCGCCACCAACCACAATGCGGACGGCCGCGGCTACGAGACTTTCGGCAACGGCACCGCCGAGACGCTCATCCCCGAGCAGCCCAGCGAGGGGACTACCGTGGAGTGGTACCGACCGCTGCCGCCGCCGGCGCAGAAGAGCTTCACGTGGTCAGCGCGCGACAACGTCAATTACAACGAGACCGCGATACTCGCGGCCCTCGACCATTGCGCGCAGGAGTCGCAACAGCTGCTGCGCAATTACTATCTCAAGGGGCTGCACTCCTATCAGCGCGGACTGGAGCGCCCGCCCTTCGGCTTCCTGATCCCCGCCGGCCAGGGCGATCCGGCCCGCGTCGCGGCGATGGTCGACCGTCTCATGGCGCAGGGCGTCGAGGTGCACCGCGCCGACGCCGCCGTGACGCTGAAGGAGGGCAGCTTCCCCGCCGGCACCTACGTGGTGCGGCTCGATCAGCCGTACCGCGACTACGCGGTCGATCTCCTTACGCCGCAGAACTTTCCCAAGGATGCCGGCAATGCCTACGACGACATCTCCTGGGAGCTGCCGGCGCACTATCACCTCATGGCCGTGGCGACGGCGGATCCGGCGGTGCGCAACGCCGGCCTGACGCTTCTTACCACGCCGCCGCAGCCCGCGGGCGTCGTGAGCGGCGCAGGCCCGGTGTTTCTGCTCAAGGACAGCGGTCAGGAGGAACTGCTCGAAGCCCGTTACCGCCTCGCACACTTCAAGGTGTCGGTCGCCGAGCACGCCTTCAGCGTTGGCGGCCTGGACTACCCGCAAGGCTCGTGGATTCTCGCGCCGCAGGCGGGGCTCGCAGCGGCGGTGCGCGACACCGCCGCCAAGCTCGCGCTGGACTTCGTGAGCGCAGCCGCGGTTCCGGAAGTAGCCAGCCACGAGGCGCCGGTGCCGCGGCTCGGACTGTGGGTGCCGTGGGCCGATACCGATACCATCGGCTGGGCGCGCTACTCACTCGACCAGCGGCACATTCCCTACGTGTATGTGCGCGACGAGGACATCCGCTCCGGCAAGCTGCGCGACAAGTATGACGTGCTCCTCTACGGGCACGTGGACCTCGAGCTCGCCGAACAGATCCAGGGCATTCCCAAAGCGTGGGGGCCGATGCCGTTCAAGAAGACCAAGGCGACGCCCGCCTTCGGCACGCCGGCCGGGTCCGACGACATCACCGGCGGCATCGGCTTCGCCGGGCTCGCCGAGCTGCAGCGCTTCGTCGAGTCGGGTGGGCTGCTGATCACACTCGGCAGCGGCTCCATGCTCGCACTCGAGGGCGGCATCGTGCGTGGCGTGCGCCGCGAGTCCGGTGGCGTGCCGCGCAGCGAGCAGGGTGGCGGCGGCGCCTCGGCCGCCGCGTCGCAGTCGGCAGCCACCCGCACCCCGGGCGCGCACCTGCGCGTGAGTTTCGACCGTCCCGAGCACCCGATCGCGTACGGCTACGCGGCGCATACTTGGGTCTTCCGCCAGAACTTTCCGGAGTACTCCATCCCGCGACGCTGGCTGCGCATGGCCTACTGCACCACCTGTCTCGACGGCCCGGAGGATCGCAGCGGCATCGTGCTCGAGTGGGGCGACCGTGACGGCGCGCCGCTCGTGGTGAGCGGCCAGGCGTGGGGCGAGGAAAACCTGGTTGGGCGGCCGGCAATTCTCGACCTGCGTTCGGGAACGGGGCACGTCATCGCATTCAACTTCAATCCGCTGCACCGTGACCTGAACCGGGGCGACCAGCGCATGTTGTGGAATGCGATCATCAACTGGCGTGCAATTCTTGGCGGGCACTGAATGGCCCGAAGTCCCGTAGGGGCCTAGTTCTTGAGGTACTGATCCAGGAAGCTGAATACATCCGCCTCCCACGACGACCTGGCCAGGTACACCAGGTTGTGCCCGTCCTCGGATGAAGTGCCGACCGGCGGGTAGATCTTCAGGACCGCCGGCCGCTGCCGGCGCACCAGTTCGGCCTTCAGCGCTGCCCCGGGGGTGGTGTCATAGTCGTTGGCGGCGTGGATCAGCATGACCGGCGCGTGGGCGTTGTCGACCGCGGTCTGCAGACGCTGTCGCAGCTCGGCCGATGAGCGCCATGAGTTAGCGGCGGCAGCGAAGGTCACGACGGCCCGGATATCCGGCTCGCGCTCTGCGGCGAGAAGCGTCAGCTGACCGCCGAAGGAGTGACCCACCAGCGCGATGCGTGCGCCATCGACTTGCGGCAGGGTCTTGAGGAACGCAACGCCGGCCATCACGTCGTCGAGCTGCTCGGTGGTCATCAAGGTAAGTTGCAGTCGTTTGCGGGCGTCAGGTCCGTGCTGGCGCTGCTCCTGCCTCAGTCGGTCCTGAATGAAGGCCGCCTGGTCGGCGGAGAGTCCCTGACCGCGTCGATACAGATACAGAAAGGCGTAGTCGCGGCCGACGAAGGCCGGTGCCAGTCGGGCGGCCGCGGCCGTGATCTCGAGGCCCGCGGTATGCTCCGGATCGTCCCCGCCCGAGCCGTGATTGAACAAGACGGCCGGAAATGGACCTGCGCCGCGTGGCATCCACAGCGACGCCTTGAGGCGCAATGTCCCGCTCGGGACGACGACGATCCGGGCAGGCTGCGGTCGTTGCGCTGCCGCAACGGCGGGACACAGCCACGCGCAGAAGCCAACGCCGCACACGAATCCGATGACGCGTGAGACGCGTCGCAATCCTCGTCGCGTCCGCGTTCCCCGTCCGGGTGCCATTGGGATCAGAAGCCGCGCACCTGATCGTGACTCTCGGAGCCTAACATACGCGACGCACCAGCTTGCCCGTGACCGTGGCGGGGAGCGGGAACGGGCGCCGTGTTGGCGTCGCGCGCCAGTAACACCGCGGACGATTGAAGTCGCAAATTCGCACGGGTAGCATTTCGCGCGCTGACGACTGACCCACAGGTCTCACGCAACAACAACACTCAACAATGATGCCGGCGCAGGGAGCAGCCCGACACTCCGCTTCCTGCTCCGCTCATGTTCCCGCCAAACCGGAGGACTAACATGGCATCGCGCATGGCAGGAAGGATTCTCCTCGCTTTATTGTGGCTGTCGCCGCTCGCGGCAGCCGCCGATCCCAAGGATAAGGACGACTTCCCGTTTCTCGAAGCCACCGTGGCGCAACTGCAGCACGCCATGGCGTCCGGACGCCTGACGTCCGAGCAGCTGACGCGGGCGTACATCGCGCGCATCCAGAAGCTTGACCAGCCGAGCGACGGCTCGCTGGGCGTCAACGCGGTAATCGAGATCAACCCGGACGCCATCGCGATCGCACGCCAGATGGATGCGATGCGGCGCAAGGGCAAGGTACTGGGCCCGCTGCACGGTATCCCCGTGCTGCTCAAGGCCAACATCGACACCGGCGACAAGATGCAGACCACGGCCGGATCGCTGGGGCTGCAGGGGCAGCCTGCCCTGCGCGACTCGACCATCGCCGCCAACCTGCGCGCCGGCGGCGCGGTGATCCTCGGCAAGACCAACCTGTCGGAATGGGCCAACTTCCGCTCGTTCTTCTCCATAAGCGGCTGGTCGGGTGTGGGCGGCCAGACCCATAACCCGTATGGCCTCGACCGCAACCCCTGCGGCTCGAGCTCGGGATCGGGAGCGGCAGAATCCGCCAACTTCGCCGCGGTCTCCCTGGGAACCGAGACCGACGGCAGCATCGTGTGTCCGGCCAACGTCAACGGCGTCGTCGGCATCAAGCCGACCGTCGGGCTCACCAGCCGCGCCGGCGTGGTACCGATCTCGCACACCCAGGACACGGTCGGGCCGCATGGCCGTACGGTGGCCGATGCCGCCGTGACGCTGGGTGTCATCCAGAGCCGCACCTTTGACGGCCGTGACGCGGCCACGGGCGGCGTGCCGCTCGGCTGGCAGGGACGTTTCACGCGCCCGAGCAACATTCCGACCGACTACACGCAGTTCCTCAACCCCAGCGGACTGCAGGGCAAGCGTCTGGGCGTGACGCGTCAGGGCATCGACAGCGCGCCGGCACAGGTGATCGCGGCATTTGAGAACGTGCTGACCGAGCTGCGCAATGCCGGTGCCACGGTGGTCGAGCTCGACGGCCCGAACGCCACGGTGTCGCCGGCCTTTACATTCCCGCCGGCCAACGGCGAGCTGCTGGTGCTCGAATTCGACTTCAAGACCGACGCGCAGAGCTACTTTGCCACCCGCGTGGGGGTGCCGCTGGCGGGCAAGACGCTGGCAGACGCGATTGTGTTCGACAACGCCAATGCCGACGCCGAAATGCCGTTCTTTGCCCAGGAGATCTTCGACGAGACCGTGGCGCTGCTGCCGGGGGCTGACACCCCGCAGACCGATCCCAACTTCGCCCCGATGAGCTACAACCAGGCGTTGGCGATCGATCAGGCGGCGACCGTCAACGGCATCGACCTCGCGATCAGCATGTTCAACCTCGATGCGGTCGTGGCGCCGACCGACAACCCGGCCTGGTCCACCGATCTGCTGTACGGCGATCACTTCGTGTTCGGCAGCTCGGGTCTCGGTGCACCCGGCGGCTACCCGTACGTGCAGGTACCGGCTGCCAACGTGTTCGGCATCCCGTTCGGCATCACGTTCTTCGGCACTGCCTTCAGTGAGGGCAAGCTGATCACGCTGGCGTCGGGATTCGAGGCGGTGAGTCAGGAGCGGGCCGGTAACCTGCCCAAGTTCACCCCGACCATCCCGGATGACCACATCGCAGGTGAGCCGCTCAATACCAAGCACCTGAACCGTCGGGGCAAGCCGAAGGACTGGACTCCGCACCACATGTAGCAGGCGAGTTCCGCTATCGGGGCCGGCGCCGCGGCGGCGTCGGCCCCGAGGTGGCGCGGATCAGCCGGGCGCACGCAGCGGCGCGCCGAGGTAGCAGCCGAATTCCTTCACGAAGTCGACCGAGACGCGCGCGTGCACGCGGCCCTGCCGGTCGAGGAACTGCGCCTCGTCGTCGAGCGGCACCAGCGCGCCGTGCCAGACGTTCGGGTGCAGGTACAGCCCGCAGCGGCCGTCGCACCAGAAGGTGACGAACTTCTCCGGTGTCACGTCGTCGCCCGGCAGCGCCAGCGGCACGACGAAGCTCTGGCCGTGCAGCGGGTAGAAGAGCTGGCCGCCGTCGGGGTGGTAGTTGGCGCGCCAGATGAGCGCGCGCTCGCGTCGCCGCGCCGTGCCTTCGGCGGCGGCTTCCTCCGGCCAGTTGCTCCAGCCGAACAGGTAACTGTCGCCCACGGCATTGTTGCGCGCGTACAGCGTCTCGCCCTTCCAGCTGAACTCGAACAGGCCCTCAGTCACGCCGCCCTGGTCGCCGCTGTTCGCATCGATCGGCCGCCAGCCCTGGGCAGGCCAGCGCACGATCTCGATCGGAAAGGTGCGCGGGTCCTCGACCAGGCAGCCGTAGCCCTTCAGACTGGCCGCGCTCGCCGCCACGACCGGCGCGTCGTGCACGCGCCTCACTCCCGTCGACGGCGGATAGGCGATGTCGGCCGGATCGATGTCCACGGCGGGATTATGCCTCGACGTGGCGGGGCTCAGTGAGCCGTTCGCGACGCCCGCCGATACGGCCGGTTCAGGTGCGGCTCGCCGCCGTGATCATTTCCAGGTAATCACGCAACGGCGGCGTGACGAGGCCCGCGACCTTGCCCTGGTCGTCCCACAGGCGCACGCGCAGCGCCTGTCGATGAAAGCGTTCGCCCTCGAACTGCTGCGCCTCGTGCGCCGACATCGGGCCACCCTGCAGCCGCAGCGTGTGGACCGAGGCCGGGCTGAGCCTGGAGCGATAGTCGTGGTCGGTCGCGCACAGGTAACGCTTGGCCGGCACGTGCAGCCGCACCGGTTCGGAGATCTCCGGGGCAAAGCGCGCCGCCAGCCAGCGGGCGCCGGTTTGCTCGTGGTGCGCATCGCGGGTCCAGTCCTCGATCGCGTCCGGGACCGCTTCCAGCAGGTGGCCGACGTCGTGCAGCAGCGCCGCGATGACGAGTGCGGCCGGGGCGCCCTCGAGCTGCGCGAAGTAGGCCGCCTGCAGGCCGTGCTCGGTCATGGAGACGCGCTCGCCGAAGTAGGCGGCTGAGCCGCGCGCCTGGTAGAGCGCGAGGACCTCGTCGCCGACGCTCATGCCCCCGCCGTCAGCTGCCGGCGCAGCAGTGCCGTCTCGCTGCAGACGCTGTCGCGGCTCAGATAGCAGCCGCGCAGGTGGCGCGCCTGGCGCGCCGAGGAGAACGCGGTGCGGCCGTGCAGCACGCGCTGGTTGTCGAACACCACCATCGTGCCCGCGGCGAGTCGGGTCTGCAGCTGGAAGCGCGACTCGCGCAGCAGCGCGGCGAAGCGCCGGTAGGCGCGGTAGAAGGCGCCGAGTCCACCGGTGCGCAGCGTCAGCGGCGCGATCGAGCGGCTGTTGTAGTGCACGGCGGTGATTTCGCCGTCGGTCGACAGCTGGATGAGCGGGCGCTCGGCATACAGGTCCGCGTCGCGCGAGCGGTAGTGGAAGGGTACCGCGGTGCTCGTGAGCTGCGCGAAGTCATCCGGCGCGGTGGCGCGCAGGTGCGCCGCCAGCGCGAAGCCGTCGGCGAACAGGCTCGCGCCCCCCTCGTTCGAGGTCAACAGTGCGTGCAGTGCCTGGAAGCCAGGCACCGGCTCGCGATAGGGGTTGTCGGTGTGCAGGCCGAGGCCGAGATCGGAATAGGCGAGATTCTCCGGCTGCGGCAGCGAGCGGACGTCGAAGGTCAGTCCGTAGTTGGTCTCGAGCACCCGCCCGATGAGCGGCGCGGTATCGAGGATCGCCCGCTCGGTGGCCGGCAGGCCGCTCACGAACGCCAGCCCGTCCTGCAGCAGGCGCGTCAGCCACACGAGCCGCGCGCGCGCCTCGGCGCGGGCCGCGTCCAGCTCGATCCAGGCGAAGTCGCGTGCGGCATCGAGCTTCCCGCCTTCGAGCCAGGTGCGCACGGTCCGCTCGGGTCGCCGGCGGTGACTGCCGGCGGCCTGCGCGGCCAGCCAGGCGAGCTCGAATGCCGCGGGCGAGTCCTCGCGCTCCCACTCGATGCGCACGCGCGCGTCCTCGGTGACGGCGGAGCGGATGCGCGGCGCGTCCGGCAGATCGGTGATGTCCACCAGGCGCTGGCCGCTGTGCGCGTCGCGGTCGGTGGCCAGGTTGTCGCGCAGCCACAGGCTCGGGAATTCGCTCACCACGCCGTCGCTCCACTCGATGGTGAGCGCTTCCGGCGCGGCCCGCACGCGGACTGCGGTGTAGTCAGTCATAGGCGAGCCTCACAGCGCGCGTGTTGAGCAGGTGCAGTGCCCCGGCGCACAGCGCGGCGAGGCCGCTGATCGCCGCCAGCGTCACGAACACGCCGTCCCAGCCGACGACGTTCGACAGGCGCGCCACGCTGTCGCCGGCGAGCACGCCGCCCAGGTAGCCGATGCCGTCGATGATGCCCGAGGAGGCCGCGCTGGCCTGCTTGCCGCCGAAGTCGAGCGCGAAGGCGCCGCCGAGGTAGGAATAGGGGCCGAGCAGGCAGAAGGCGACGACGCCGATGGTGAGCAGCGGGACGAAGGTGCCGCCAGCACCGGTCCGGACCGACATGAGCACCAGGAGCGCGGCGGCCGCGCCGGCGAGCCCGAGGAACATGAGCAATGAGCGGCCGCTGAGGCCCAGCCGGTCGCTCAGCCAGCCCGCCGCCAGCACCGACACCGCGCCCACGCCCGGAAAGATCGCACTCAGGCTGGCGGCGTGGCTCGCGTTGTAGCCGAGGTGGTCGTGCAGGTACACGGGCGTCCAGCTGAAGAAGGTCTCGCGAATTATTGTGCAGGCGAACGACAGCGCGCAAACCAGCAGAAACGCGCGGCTGCGCAGCAGCGGCAGCAGCAGTGCGGCGACGCTCGCGGGCCGCGCCTCGGCGGCAGAAAAGAGATTGAGCGGGTTGGCGCGCGCCTCGGGATGTCCCTCGGCGGCGCGTGACTCGCGCAGCCACAGGAGGTTGGCGAGCAACGCCGCGCCGGCCACCAGGGCGGCAAACAGGAACAGCGCGCGCCAGCCGCAGCCGTGCTCGATCAGCACCCCCATCTGCTGCCGCGCCAGCGCATCACCGACCAGGTAGCTGACGCTGAGGATGCCGACGATCGAGCCGTAGGAAGAGAAATCGAACCAGCGCGAAGAGACCTTGATGAGGCCAGCCCAGCCCACCGACTGCGTAAGGCGGTTGCCGATCCAGGCGAACGTGAACACGGGCAGCGCGCCGCCAGCGGCGAACAGCAGGGTGAACACGGTGGCGCCTCCGAGACCGATGAGAAAATTGCGGCGCCCGCCCCAGTAGTCACCAAGGCCGGTGAGGAACAGCTTGCCGATGGCATAGGCCAGGACGCCGAGCGAGCTCAGCGAGCCGATGTGCACCAGCGCGTCGGCGTGGCTGATGCCGTGCCGGCCGAGTTCGTCGGCCACCAGCGGCGCTGCCACCGACAGGTCGGCGCGGCAGTAGTAGCAGGCGGCGTAGCCGCAGAACAGCAGCACGATGGTGCGCACCTGGGCGTAGCGCAGCGAGCGGCTCATGTCACTTCTTCTCCGGGCTCACCCAGTAGGGGTCCGTGTATGCCTTGTGGCCCTGGCCGTCCTCGATCACCAGCGCGTACCAGCGCGCGCCGGGCACCTGGCGTATGAACTCCACCCGGGCTTCGGGTGGCGCGCCGGGGAAGGTACGCTCTTCCACAACCTTTCCGTCCCCGACCAGCTCGAGCTTCTTCAGGCCCGCGACCGCGGCCGCCACCAGTGACAGCCGCAGCGGGGCGCCGGGCGCCACGCGGATCGTGCCCGGAGCATATTGCGGGAAGATGAGCGGTCCATAGCTCACGTAGGCGTGCCCCTCCTTGAGCGCGCTCACGAAGCTCGCCGGCGTGAGCGCGTCCCGCGCATGCACGAACACCCGCACGCGCCCGGATTCTTCGTTCCAGACGTCATGGGTATCGCTGCCGGCGCTCAGGTAGTAGCGCCGGCCCTCGTTCCAGAACGCCCAGAGCTTCGCCAGCACTCTGTCATCATCCTGCGGCGCGCTGGAGTTGATCTCCAT
>Ga0070681_10000509_pt1 | contig 31765 bp, 21 predicted proteins | sample KBSC83BmetaG_FD_65650 | JGI IMG/M metagenome (GOLD analysis project Ga0070681, IMG submission 65650) | Corn rhizosphere microbial communities from Kellogg Biological Station, Michigan, USA - KBS C8-3B metaG | ecosystem: Host-associated > Plants > Roots > Rhizosphere | place: USA: Michigan...
GAGCACTCTGCTCAAGCTTCTGTCGCGCATCACGGAGCCGACCAAAGGGTATGCCGAAATCAACGGGCGTGTCGGCTCACTACTGGAGGTCGGTACTGGCTTTCATCCGGAGTTAACAGGCAGGGAGAACGTATTTCTCAACGGCGCTATTATCGGCATGAGCCGCGCAGAAATTCGCCGGCAATTTGACGCCATCGTCGCTTTTGCCGAAATCGAAAAGTTCATCGATACACCGGTTAAACACTATTCGAGCGGGATGTACTTGCGCCTGGCATTTGCCATTGCCGCTCACCTGGAACCCGAGATTCTGTTAGTGGACGAGGTGCTCGCAGTTGGAGACCTGGCATTCCAGAGAAGGTGTCTCGGCAGGATGGGCGAAGTCGCGCATCAAGGCCGCACGGTGCTGTTCGTCAGCCACAATATGGGAGCGGTGCGCTCGCTTTGCGAGAAGGGCCTTGTGCTCGAGCAGGGCAAAGTGGTTGAGTTTGGCCCGATCGGCAGAGCCATCGAGACCTACTACAAACTCTCCGCAGACTCGCGCCAACACGACGAGAGTAGCCGGTTCGTCCCGGGTAAGACTGGCTTCGGTCCCATTTACCTGTCGAGCCATGAGTCTTCCACCGTTGACCAGAAAGACGTGCTGGAGGTTGCGACCACACTCAACATCGGACAGGAGATTGCAGGCTTCATATTGCTTGCCTTACTGGAAGACATGCATCAGCGGCCTGTTTTTCATCTCAGGATCGATAGCACGGACTTGAGCCCGGATCAGTCCGTAGTAGGTCTGCGCGAGATCCGCCTGAAGCTGCCGCCCATGTGGCTGGAGCCTGGCCTGTATTCACTGCACTTCAAGATCTTATTCTCCGGCAGCGGAATGCAGCACCGGCATCTCTCCGACATCCTGTATCTCGATGTAGGCGGGATTAGCAGCGGATGGGGCGCGATGCTGACCCCTCACGCGCAATGGAGCTTCCAACGGGCCGACACCCGATGCGAAGCGGCTGCGAACGGACAACAGTCATGAGGCTCGCGGTCATTATCCCCGACGGAGTTGGAATTCGTAACTTCGTTTTGGGAAAGTTTCTGCGGACGTTACCGGCGCACGCAGAGGCTCATGTGTTTCATAGCGTAGCCAGTGAGATCCTGCCGCGACTGACAAACGGAATTAACGGACAAGTGAACTGGTCCACCATGCTGCGCTTTCGTCCGGGTAGGTTCACCGATGTGCTGCAGGGTTCGCTGGCATACGCCCAAATGTACTGGGCCCACACCACTGCCATGAGGCGAACGTTGAGTCTTCCGGTACGGGGCACGTGGGGGCGACGCTGCGTTCAATACACCAAACGGACAATAGGCCGTGCGGCGGCCTCCCCTAACCGCATGCGGCTATTGGAACATCCGGTGTTCCACGTGACACGCCGCAGCCCGGAGGCGGAGTGGTACCGAAACGCGTTCCGCCGGATCCGGCCGACAGCGCTATTCTGCTCGCAGCAGCTCTCGCTCGATGCGGCGCCCGCGATCGTGGCGGCTAAGGACCTTGGAATCCCTACAGCCGCTTTCATCTTTAGTTGGGACAACCTGACCAGCAAGGGCCGTGTGATCACTTCTTTCGATCACTACCTGGTCTGGAGCCAGTACATGAAGGATGAACTTCTGCACTACTATCCCCATGTCCGGGCGCAGAGCGTCCATATCGTGGGTACTCCCCAATTCGAACCGTATGTCGACTCCAGTCTGTTACTGGCTCGCGAAGCATTCTTCTCTACGTTGAAGGCCGATCCATCCCGGCCATTGATCTGTTACTCCGGCGGCGATGCGGGCACAGCCCCGGAAGACCCGGAACATGTCCGTGTGCTGATGGACCTGATTCGCTCCGGTAGAATCCAGGGTCAGCCACAGGTGGTGCTGCGCCCCGTGCCCGTGGATGACGGAAAGCGCTATTCGCAGGTGCTGAGGGATTATCCGGAGTTGATTTTTTCGCCGCCTCGTTGGATTCACGCGAACAACGGCGAGTGGTCACAATTCATTCCGCTCCCGGAAGACATCAACTTGCTGGCCAACCTGACGTGTCACGCTGATCTGAATGTGAATCTCGGTTCGACGATGATCCTTGACTTCGGGATTCACGATAAGCCCGTGGTGAACATTGGGTTTGACGTAGCCGATCCGCCGGTTTTCGGCATGCCGCTCTACGATTTCTATTACGGATACGAGCATCTGCAGCCGGTCCTTGAGTTGAAAGCCACTCGAGTGGCTAAGTCGGTCGACCAGTTCGCCGAACACGTAAATACCTACTTCGGCGATCCGGGTCTCGATCGGGAGGGCCGGCGGCGGCTGGTCGAGTTACAAGTCAATAAGCCGATTGGCCAGTCGACCGAGCGCCTGGTCAAAACACTAGCATCGATCTCTTCATGACCGGCGGAAGAGAAGCACTCTCAGTCCGAGATGCGGCTATAGAGCTAGAGGATCCGGAAGTGTGCGTTCCCCACCTTAGCAACACCATGGAGCGCGTCGGATGCAGTGCCGAACCAGAAGAGTTTCTCACTATGGTGGCCTTGGCATACAGACATGCCCTTAAAACCGTAGCGCCATCTGGCGTGGAACCGTTGTTTCGGGAAGAAGCGTCTCATGGCGCATTCGTGGACGGCCTGAAGCAAGTCTGCGGCCGCCTGCATGGTCCAGCCGAGATGCTTGTCGTCGGATGCGCAGACGATTACTTGGGATGCGACGCCAGGTACGCCGCAGAAGTCTTGCGCGAGGTGGTTCCACGGCAGAAGATCGCGTCGGTTTACTCGATCAATCTGACGCGCGATGACCTGAACAGACCTGTCCGATCCTGCGGAGGGCTACAGTTCGATCTGGTTGTAAGTCACTCCTTGCTGCATTTCATCCCAGAGCTTGGGGCGGTACTGCGCCGCATTGTCACTTCGCTGCCCGAAAGTGGCATGTACCTGATGGCGCACGAGCCGAATGCACGTTTCTGGTTGAACCAAAAACTCTTGGAAGAAAGGCGGCGCATGGCAGCCGGAGAGCTCGCTCGTGGGCGCCGTCAACAGCTTTTCAGCCTGGCGGCATATACGACAAAGCTAAGACTCATTGTAGGGTGGAGACCCCCGATGGACCTCGTACGGTTGGCGAATCAGTACCTGACACAGCGTCACGCTTTCCATGCGAATCTTTCACCACACGAAATGGCCAGGATCGTGGACCCACATAGACCTGCAGACGGAGCGAACGAGTTTCGAATCGGGTTGAACGGCTTTGATGCGCGGAATCTGCGTCTTGGACCCAATCGCCTGGCGTGGGCACGGTCCTACGACCACCTCGGCTATGTCGATTATCGAGGGCTTCCCGACAAATGGGTAAGGCACAACCGAGAACTGGAGCAAGCGTACCCCGACGACGGAGTGAACTGGACCGCACTGTGGATCGTGAATCAACCAGCATGAATCTCTGCTTTATCTGCGGTGAGTATCCGCCATGGCCACATGGAGGGATCGGTACCGTCACACAAATGATCGGTAAGGAGTTGGTCCGCCTCGGCCATCGTGTCCGGGTGATCGGGATCAGAGAACGAGGGGATGCGGCGCCCGAAGAGGAAGTCGACGCGGGCGTGGAAATCTTACGCCTCCCGCAGCCGCGTGTCCGTCGCTTGGGTTGGCTTCGATCCCGCTACCTGCTGTACCAACAAGTCGCCACATGGGCGAGGCGCGGCGAAATCGACCTGCTGGAAGCACCTGACTATGAGGGCTGGACAGCCGCTTGGCCGCGGCTGCCCATTCCAGTTGTGGTGCGGTTACACGGCTCGGTAAGCTACTTCTCGTGCGAAACCGGGCGGCAGATAAGTCGCCTCATCTTCGAAGTGGAGCGTATGGCGCTGCAAAAGGCGGCGTTTCATTGTTCCACGAGCCGGTACACCGCCGAGCGTACCAGGCAGTTGTTCCGCCTGCGGCGCTTCGAACCAAGAATACTTTACAACCCGGTTGACCTTCCCGAGAAAGATAACAGCACTCAACCTCCTGGCCGCCGCGTCGTTTTCACCGGCAGTCTTGCCATCAAAAAAGGAGTCATCCCATTAGTGCGTGCGTGGGGCGAAGTGATCCGAGTGTTACCAAACGCGCAGCTGCACATATATGGCCGGGATGGAAAATCACCGGCGGGTGGTTCCATGCGCGAATACCTACAATCTCAGTTGCCGGATTCCGTCCTTGCGACCATCGTGTTTCATGGGCATGTAACCTCGGAAATTCTCCTCGAGGCTCTGCGCTCTGCGGCGGTAGGCGTCTTCCCTTCTTTCGCGGAAGCTTTTGGGCTGGCGCCGATGGAATGCATGGCACAAGGTCGTCCAACCATATACAGTCTGCGTGCAGGTCCAGGCGCCGAGCTCATCACCGATGGCGAAAATGGACTTTTGATCGATCCGGCGAAAGAAGCAGAGATTGCGCGCGCAATTATACAGGTGGTTTCGGACGCGGATCTGGCAACGCGGCTTGGCGCGGCCGGCCGCCGGCGCATCCAGGAGTCATTTTCGATAGAGCCGATCGTGCGACAGAACCTCGCGTTTTACCATGATTGCGTCAACCACTATTCGTGACTAAGCGGAGTAACGAACCCGCGGCCGCTGCGACAACCACAGTGTTACTAACTTTACGGGAGCTCACGCAATATGAGAACTGACGAAATCCGATCCTCGCTGCATTTCGACGAGGCATCTCCAAAGTACGCGTCTCTCTACGAGAGGCGCGATGCCCCGGCACACTCGTTTCGCGCCAGGCAGAGCAAGACGCATGCGCTGCTGGGTGACGGACCATTGGGCAAGCTGCTCGACGTTGGCGGCGGGCCGGCGGTTTACTTCGACAGGTTGAAGAAGCAGGTCGAATCGTACGACCTGGTGGACATCAGTCCGGGCATGATTGAAATGGCGCAGAAAATTGACAGTGGCAATGTCCCGCTGCGGTGCCATCTAGGTTCGGTTTATTGCCTGCCGTTCCCCCCCGATAGTTTCGACACGGTGTTGGCCGCGGGGTTGCTTGAATATCTCGACGATCCATGGAGGGGTTTGGAGGAATTGGCACGTGTCGCACGGTCCGGCGCGCGTATTGTGGTTTCTTTTCCAAATGCGCGTGGTGTGGGGAGGCGGGTATCGAAAATAGTCTATCGTCTCTTTGGCCGCTCCAATCCTTTCGGCCGCGAGTTTACGGCCGCGGAGGTGGCGGAGGCTGCGGCGCGTATCGGCGTCGATTGGATCGCGAGCAACAGCTATAACGCGCAGCTGATTCCCTGGCCGTTGACATGGCGAATGCCAGCTGTGGCTTACGTTACGGCGGAGCTTTTCGAACCACTTCTTACCTGGTCCGGCCGCTTATGGGGAAGCGGCTTCAATGTGCAATTTCGAAAGGCGGCTACAGCCTGCACAAGCTTTCCACAGGTTCATTTCGCGGTGAACTAAGGTTACGGATGTGTTGAAGGTTGCGCTATCGTTCGACTACGACTCGCCGGCAGGATATCGGCAGTCTTTCCACATGCGGGATTTCCCCGGCAATGCGGATCAGGAAGGTGCGGAAATTCTACTCACGACTTTGGGGAACCAAGCCGTCCACGCCACGTTTGGCATAGTTGGCCGGGCGGCCCTGGAGGGAACGGAGCCCGAACACTGTCCGGAACAGATTCGAAAAATCCATGCCGCGGGACATGAGATCGCGTCACACTCCATGAGTCATATATTTCTGCCGGCGGCAAGCGATCGCCAACTCGCCATGGAATTGGCCGAGAGCAAGAATGTTTTGCAAGCATGTACCGGCGCAAGCGTCACCGGCTTCATTCCGCCCTTCAACTGTCCGACGCACTTTCCCAGCCGTGGAGCTTTTAGTGTTTCAGAGTTGCTTGGTTTGCACGGCCGCGGCCGAGGCCGGCAAAGCATCGAGACGATGTTCGCTGCCTTGTGCGTAGCCGGTTATGCCTGGGCCCGCGTCGTTTTCCGGCCCAAGGCCGAGCAGATCCTGCGGCTGCTGCGGGTCGGGAGAAAGCCGCCTCCCTTGCAGCCGTTTCTCTTTCACGATGTCGTTGCGATCCCGTTGCATGCCACCGGCTTCGGGATCCCATCCCGCGCGCTCATCCGGCAATTTCTTGGAACTGAGCTGGTCTTGACGTTCTATGGCCACCCCAATCAGGCTCTGTCAGAAAACGATCAGAATGCCCAGAAGCTGGACGAGCTATTGCGAGAGTTTGAGCGAGAGCGTGCTGTGGGTGAGCTTGCATTCATCACGATGCAGGAGGTGGAGGAGTCGATTAGACAAAATCATGCCGAGCGCGCGCGCCGAACGCCGCTTTGAACGCTGCTCCGGGGAATTGAATCAACAAACTGATCGAGGATGAGGCACTGCGGGTACATTATGATTCCACAACATGCGAAGCATCCGTTCCGTGGACACCAGGCCTGCTGCGCCGTCTCCACGAGCTCAGACGAACCAAAAAGCTTAATTGAAATTCCCGTTGAGCGTGTTTCGGGTTGGCATGCGGGTGCAATACATTTCACCAGTCTCGCCGACTGTTCTCTGATAATTCCCACTTATCGCAGGCCAGTGGAAGTGGCTCAGTTGGTCCGGCATCTGCTCGGATGCGAGCGCGAAACGCCGGGCAGGGTTCCCGCGGAAGTAATCATTGTTGACGGATCGCCCGAAACGGAAACAGAAGAAGCCATTCTGGCGCTGACTATTGAGCGCGCCCCTTTTACTTTGAAATATCTCAGGAGCCGGCCAGGATTGACGCGGCAGCGAAATGTCGGCATAGAAGCCTCCTCAAGGGAGTTCGTGTTCTTTCTCGATGACGACACGCTGCCCACCCCCGAATACTTCAGTGTGGTGCGCCGGGTATTCCTGGATGATGCCGCGAAGGCGATTGGAGCCGTCGGAGCCTGCGTGATGAATGAGTGGGACCAGTCCCTTACCTGGCGCTGGCGCATCCGGCTCGCGCTTGGCATCGTCCCGCGAATCGAACCGATGAAATACTCACACTGCGGCACCTCCAACCCACGCACCTTGCTCAAGCCCTTTACTGGAATACGGGAGGTGGACCTTCTTTCCGGTTGCGCGTTCAGCTTCCGGCGCGAGGTGTTCAACTGTGAGCGATTCTCAAACTTCTTTGAAGGTTACTCCCAAGGGGAAGACATGGAGATGTCGCTCCGGGTAGGCACACGCTGGAAACTGGTCTGCGCCGGAGACGCGAAAGTTGTCCATTTCGAGGCCACCGCGGCGCGGCCGCCTTCTTTTGCGAAGGGCCATATGGAGGTTCGGAACCGCGTTCTGATCTGGTGCCGGTACTCTTCTACTCAGGCGACAGTCGTGGACAAGCTCCGGCTGCTTGCCGATTTCAGTTTTCTCGTCCTGTTGGATCTTGGCCAATTCATCTTGCGGCCTTGGAAACCCGGGAGTCTCCTGCATTGTGCCGGGGTCCTCTGGGCCTTGATTGAATGCGTCTTGCGGCCGCCATATTTCGACGAACGGGCCCACACCGTACTCTATCGGATCGATTGTCAGCCGCGCTGAAATCAGAATTGCCGGGAATTAAAAATGCGAGTTGTTATACGGAAAGGCGAGCGATATTCGGGCCGAAAAGTCACCGGTGGACGGGCTGCGACTACAGTTAAGGCATCCCGCCCGAAAGAGTCGTCGAAACCCAAATGGTCCATTCTCTGGCAGGTGATCCTGTTGAACGCGCCGGCGGCGTATTTCATCTATCGCGGGAGCCTCTTCTTAGCGGCCCTAAGCTTCTACAGCTTGCTCGCGCTGCTTACCGGCTATCACGCAATCCGGCACCAGATCCTTCATGTGAACGCATTGATTGTCGGTTGCATCCCGATGTTAATGCTCCTGCGCCCGCTCTTCTATCACAACAGCATTTCGATCATTTTCGCGGGAGTTCTGATAGCGTGGTCGATTTCGCATCCGCGAGAAATCCTCCATTTACTCAAAGACCGGGTGCTGCTTCCGCTCTGCGTGCTTGGGTTTCTTTACTGGTGGGCATCATTCATCGCAACCGGATTTTATGCAACTAATCTCAGGTTGTTTGAACTGACGCTGGGGGCGTGTGTCGTATTCCTGCTGGGGCGGTTTCGCAGCTACTTGACGCCGGCTTTGTGGGGCATCGGCGCTTCCACGACACTGATCGTTGCCGGTCTCTGGCGCTACGGCACTGAACGGCTGGGGTTAGCGGAGGTGGGCCGGCAGCCGTTGGGTCATCCACAGCAAGTTGGTATGGCCGCTTCGTTGATATTAATTCTGAGTCTCGCTGATAAGGGGCGATGGCTCTGGCTCAAAGGAAGCGCATGGCGATACGTGACCGCGGCCGGCGCCACAGCTTTACTGCTTCTTTCCACTTCTCGCACAAGTTGGCTGCTGGCCCTTACTGGGCCGGCTGTACTTTTGCTGATGCGCGGCCAGCGCCGCTATCTCATACCGGCCGCGCTGATTGTGATAGTGACTGTGGGAGGCGTGCTTGCCAGCAGCCGCGGTGACATCATCTTGAAGTATGTCGACAAAGTGATCTCGCCAAACCGCACGATGTCGCAAAAGACGTCGGGACGTCTCGAAATGTACGAGGCGTTTCCGGACTTGTTCCTGCAATCTCCGGTCTGGGGCTGGGGACCGGGCGCCGGCGGGACTGTCTATCACAGAAGCAGTGGCGAAACCATGATGTTGCATTCTCTTTTCCTTCATATCGGCGTGGAACTGGGGATTATTGGTCTGGCCTTACTCATCGTCTTCTACGCCGCAGTCTTGCACCGGGCGTGGGTTCACCGAAGTTTTACGGGCGAGGTGGTGCCGCTGGCTGGAGCTCTCTGCGTCTGTATAGACGCACTCGCACATAATAGCTTCAACCCGCTTACGGGAGCATACCTTGGGTTAGCGTTGACTGACCTGTCCCGGTGCTGGGTCGTCCGAACTGTCCCATCTTTGCCTCGACGTCCGGGAGAAATGAACGAGTCATGCGCCTTGTCGTCGTAAGCGGCGTAATTCATTACCGGCATCAGGGCGAGCTGTGGGCTTATGGGCCGTATGTTCGTGAAATCGAGATGTGGGCTGACTTGTTTTCCGAACTGAGGCTGGCTGCTGCATGCCGCGAGCAGGAGCCCCCGGGGGATTGCCTCCCCATCCGCCGTGACAACGTCAGCATCGCACCAAAACTCGAGGCTGGGGGGCGCGATGCGGTACACAAGCTTTCGTACTTGTGGAAGTTGCCTGTCCTGATCTGCCAACTAGTCTGCGATATTGCCAGGGCAGACGCCGTTCACGTACGGTGCCCGGCCAACATGGCGCTGTTGGGAGTGATACTGGCGCCGCTGTTTTCCAGGCGTTTGGTGGCCAAATATGCGGGTCAGTGGACCCCTTATCCCGGCGAACCTCTCACTGTGAGATTGCAGCGCGCTCTGCTGGCTTCCCGCTGGTGGCGAGGCCCTGTGACCGTGTATGGCGAGCGGCCCAGCCAGCCGGCCCACGTCATACCGTTCTTTACCTCCGCCATGAATGAAGCTCAGATAGCCAGCGCCCGGGCATCCAGCATGCGTAAGCGCTTTGAGGGACGCCTGCGTGTTCTGTATGTCGGCAGATTGAGCAGGGCCAAGAATGTCGACATCCTGCTCCGGGCTCTTGCCCAAGCTAACGCCGCTGGAGCGGAACTCACCTGCACAGTGGCTGGGACCGGTTCCGAACTGGGTAGCTTGCGTCATCTCGCCGCAAGCCTTGGCATCGAGAAATGCGTTGAGTTCATCGGCGGCATTGGTTACGAGAAAGTACTTGATCAATTTGAACGGGCGCACATTTTGGTCCTGGTGTCGGAGTCCGAAGGATGGCCCAAGGCGCTTGTAGAGGCGATGACTTACGGATTACTTTGTATCGGCTCGAATCGCGGGTTGATTCCACAGTTGCTGGGCAGCGGTCGAGGACTTGTCGTGCCGCCCGGTGACGTGGAAGCGACGGCCTCTCTCCTCTCCCGCCTGGCTGCCGATCCGTCAACGTATGTGCCCATGAGCCGCGCGGCGGCGGCCTGGGCGCAGGGATTCAGCCTCGAACGCCTCCGCGACGAACTCCGGACTCTCATAGAAGGTGCCTGGGGCTGCCTCCTGGCTGAACACGTTACGGAACCGCCCACGCGCGTTGGGGAAAAAGAAGTGCCGAACCACGCCGTATAAGTGCCGAACCACGCCGTATAGGAGTTGCTGAGATGTCTGGCCGGCCCCATACCGTCATGCACCTGGTGGACACGCTCCAATGCGGCGGCGCCGAGCGAGTGGCGGTCGATTACGTGAATCATCTCCCGCGCGATCGATATCGGCCTTTTCTCTGTGTTACGCGACAGAGCGGACCCTTGGCCAACTTGCTACATCCCGACGTCACCGTGTTGCATTTGAACCGGAGCCGCACCCTCGATCCGGCTGCGTTGTGGAGGCTGAGGAGATTCATTAGCGAACAGCGCATTGAGTTGTTGCACGCCCACGGCTCGGCGCTGTTTGTGGCCCGCCTGGCCCAGCTACTCAAACCGAAACCGGCATTGATCTGGCATTTGCATTACGGGCGCTGGGCCGTGGAGGATCGACGCGATTGGCGGTACGTAGTGGGCAGCCTCGGACTGGACGCCGTCGTTACTTCCAATGATCAACTGGCGGCCTGGGTTCGGAGACGTTTCTTTGTGCGCCCGGGATGCGTGGCGCATATGCCGAACATGGTGTCTTTTCAAATGAGCGGCGGCGCTGTTCCCGAGTTGCCCGGCAGGCGGGGCGGCCGTATCGTCTGCGTAGCGAATTTGAGGCCGGAAAAAGATCACGTGACGCTGCTTCGGGCGTTCGCAATCGTTGTGAGCCGTTTTCCGTGGGCGCATCTGCTTCTGATCGGCGGAAAGCCCTTCACTGAAGTTGCTGTTCGAGTGGAAAGCGAAATTACGAGCCTCGGTCTTAGTAGCAGCGTTTCCCTGCTGGGGCAGCGGGCTGACGTCGCCGCGGTACTCGGGCAGTGCGATGTGGGGGTTCTCAGTTCGCTCACTGAAGGGCTGCCGGTATCGTTGCTGGAGTACGGCTTGGCTGGGCTACCGACGGTTTCAACGGCGGTTGGCCAATGCCCGTGGGTCCTGGATCACGGCGCGGCTGGCATTCTCGTGCCACCGCAGTGTCCCGAGAAGTTAGCGGAAGGCCTCGCGCGGTTTCTGTCGTCCGCGAATTTGAGCCGCCGCTTCGGGAAGGCGTTCCGAAAGCATGTCACCCAGCAATACGATTCATTGGCCGTAACTAAGAAACTATGTGATCTGTACGATCGGGTCCTCGACCCGGCAACCGCAACCGGAGTAAAACCATGACGAGGAATTCAGGTGTGCCCGGATCCAGATCGGTTCTCTTGGTCGGAAATTTCGCGCCGATTTCCGCTTCCTACGCCGGCGTGAGTCAAGAGTTGGCGGAGCGGCTGGAAAGGGCGGGATGGCGCGTGATCCGCAGCTCTTACCGCCGCCTGAGGGTACTCAACGCGCTCGACATGCTGCGCACGTGCTGGACTGAACGCAATCACTACGACGTGGCTCACGTGGAGGTGTACAGCGGAAGGGCATTCCTGTGGGCGGCAGCCGCTTGCGGACTGCTTCGCCGGTTGGGTAAACCGTACGTGATCGGCTTGCACGGTGGGAATCTTCCGAATTTTTTTGGCGCTCATGCGAAACGCGGACGCAAATTCCTGCAATCGGCGCCCGCGGTGGTTTCCCCTTCGCCCTATCTGCAAAAAGCTTTTGCCGCATGGCGACCCGACGTGCAGTTGATACCAAATGCTATTAATTTGCAGCGCTACCCGAGCCGGGCGAGGCGCCATGCTTGTCCGAAACTCATTTGGCTGCGGGCTTTTCGAAAGATGTATGCACCGGAAATGGCAGTCGAGGCTCTAGCAGCCATTGCCAGGGAGTTCCCGGATGCGAGCTTGACGATGATTGGGCCAGACCGCAAGGACGGAAGCCTCGAATGCGCGCTGAGCAGGGCCCACCGCTTGCGTGTGATGGATCGCGTTTCGTTCATCGCCGGCATACCGAAACGGGAAGTCGGATTCCACCTGTGCAAGGCGGACATTTTCCTGAATACGGCGACAATCGACAACACTCCCGTCAGTGTGATGGAAGCGCTTTCTTGTGGCCTCTGCGTAGTAAGCACGAATGTCGGAGGTATCCGCGATCTGCTTGACGATGGGCTGGACAGTCTGCTGGTAGATCCAAACGATGCTGTGGGAATGGCCGCCGCCATCCGCCGCGTCCTACTCGAAGATGGCCTGGCAGAAAAATTATCCAACAACGCGCTGCAGAAGGCGAAGAACTTCGACTGGACCGTCGTATTGCCGCGCTGGCAGACGCTCCTCTCATCTGCACGTGCAAACCGATAGGAATTCGTCATTAGTTGAACCAAACTCTCACCGGGTGAACTTACGATGCATGCGTGGATTGAACACGGTTACTCGTTCATGCCAGTGTGGGCCCAGAATGTCGCGATCACAGCGTTCGGGATCTCCTACCGGAAACACCGCCTTGGTGGGGACTTCGACAAATATGTGGCGGAATTTAAACTCCGCGACCGCTGGTCACCCATACAGATGAATGCTTACGTGGAAGCACACTTGCGCTCCGTCCTTGTCAATGCGTTTCTCCATGTTCCTTATTACCGGGAACGCTGGCGTGCCTGCGGCATCACGTCACGAGACCTGGAGCGCATGGCTCCACAAGAATTATCCAAGCTTCCCGTTACCCCGAAGGATGATCTGCGCGCAAATCCAAACCAGTTTCTGGCGGAGAACCGATCCAAAAAAGAAAAGATATGCGCAAACCCGAGCAGCGGTAGCACAGGGACGCCTATCAAAGCCATCTGGTCCTCGGACGTAAGGCGGAAGTACATCGCAGCTCGCGAAGTCCGCTCGTTCGGATGGGCGGGCACGAGCGTACGCCTGCCCCGGGCGATGATCGGCGGGAGATCCGTCGTTCACGATCCCAACAGTACAGGGCCATTCTACCGATACAATCGCATCGAACGGCAGGCGTACTTCTCTGCTTACCATCTGAACGCCGCTCGCGCCTCAAATTATGTGGAGGGTTTGAATAAACACAGACCGAGACTCCTGACCGGGTACGCCCACTGCTATTATTTTCTCGCGCGGCACATGCTGGAACAGGGGCTTGGGCTGGACTACCGGCCTGACGCCCTGGTACTGAGCAGCGAACCGCTTTCCCCGGAAATGAAACTAGTGATTGAGAAAGCCTTCGGAGCGCGCGCATTTGAGGAATATAGTTCGACCGAGAATTGTTTTCTGACCACGGAGTGCGAATATGGCCGGCTGCACGTCAACCTGGACTTTGGCCTGTTGGAAATTCTCGATGACGGCGGTTCGCCAGTACCGGTGGGAACGCCGGGAAGCGTTTACGCTACCGGGCTGCTCAACCACATCCAGCCGCTGATTCGCTATCAGGTAGGCGATGTTGCCACCTGGGCTCGCGAGCGGTGTCCCTGTGGTCGCGACCAGTTACCGGTGCTTGAGGCGGTCCAAGGCAGGCTTGAAGATATCGTAGTTGGGCCCGACGGACGTGAGATGGTCCGCTTTCACTCTCTTTTTCTTAACCTCCCCCGAATTATCGAAGCGCAGGTGATCCAGGAAGCTATCAACCAGCTGCGGGTCAAGGTCGTGGCAACCGACGGCTTCGGTCCGGAAGAAGAAACGGCGATTCGACAACGCACGCTCCAGCGGCTTGGCCAGGTAGAGGTCAGTGTGGAGCGGGTTGCCGAGATCCCCAGAAACAATCGGGGCAAGTTCAGGTCTGTCATCAGTCTGGTGCCAGAAGCGGACAAACAGCTAGCCAGAGCGTCATGCCGATGAAAATTCTTTATTTCTATCAGTATTTCACCACGCCGAAAGGATCCTACAACCCGCGTACGTACGAGTTTACGCGGCGGTGGGTCAAAGCGGGGAATCAAGTCACTGTTATCACGAGTCTGTTTGACCGGTCCGATCTGAGGTCAACCCGGTTTGTTAGTCATTTGACGATCGAAGGCGTGAAACTTCGCGTCCTGAATATCGGACTGTCGAATAAGCACGCCATCCCTCACCGGCTCTGCTCTTTTCTGGCATATGCACTGCTGGCATGCTGGTATGCGCTCGTGCTTCCGGCCGACGTGGTCGTGGTGTCCTCTCCCCCGATGACGGTGGGCTTGCCTGCATTGGTCTCGAGATATCTGCGGCGGCGGCCGCTGGTTCTTGAGATACGGGATCTCTGGACCCAAGGCGCTGTCGAGATGGGTTATCTTACAAACCCGCTTCTAATCAAAATCGCCCGGATATTCGAGAAAATCTGTTTTCGAGCGGCTACCAAGATCGTGGCTCTCTCCGAGGGTATGGCGGATTGGATCAAGAACACGTACGGCGTGGACAACGTCGAGGTTGTCCCCAACGCCTCCGACAACGAGTTCTTTGAGAAACAACAAGACAAACCCGGCGCGCTGCCATCGTGGGCTCAAGAAAGGAAGACACTCGTTTACGCGGGTAACATGGGCCCGGGAGACGATTGCGGACAGATCCTGGATATGGCAAAGTGCCTTCGCGACGATCCGCGCGCGCGCGACGTGGAGGTTCTGCTGATCGGCGACGGAAAGCAGGGACCGTCTCTGCGAGAGCGTGCCGTGAAGGAGAACCTCCCTACGCGCTTTCTGGGGCTAATGCCTCGAGAAGACCTGGGACGGTTCCTCAGTAACGCGTGTTGCGCGGTATTCGCCACCAAGAACCTGCCTTTCTACGACACTTGTTCCCCGAACAAGCTTTTCGATGCCTTAGCCGCCGGCATTCCCGTCGTGCAGACCACGCAAGGCTGGATAAAGAATCTCATCGAGAGCGAAGACTGCGGGATTACGGTGCCACAGAACGACCCCTTAGCCTTTGCCGAGGCAGTCCTGCAGGTGTTGAACGCTCCTTCACTGCGCTCCAGGTTAGGAAAAAATGCAAAGCGCCTGGCGCGCGAGCAATTCGATCGTGAATTACTCTCCGCCAAAATGTGGGACCTGGTTTCCGCAGCGGCGCTGAATGGAGGAGCCCTCAATGAAAGGGTCCCCGATCTTCGTCTTATCTCCTAGTTTCCCGGCTTGAGCCTTGAGAAATGAAACTTGTTGGCAGCCTGCTCATCATCCAGTTAGCGTTTATGGTGACTTGGCTTTCTACCGGCCTCCTGATCCGTTTTCTGATCTCGTGGAGTATCGTCGACAACCCAAATGACAGGTCGTCGCACAAGGTGCCCACCCCGCGCGGAGGTGGGATCGGCATCTTACTCGGATTAGCAGCGGCGCTTGCGGCGGCCTACGGGTTAGGCTTGCCGGTTGTGGCTCTCCCAATCTTGACTGGCGCCCTCGTGGTGGCCATAGGCGGCGTCTTCGACGACGCCCTTCGCGGAATCCCGCCACTGGTCCGCCTGGCCGTGCAGACCGGCGCCGCATCGTGGGTCATCTGGAATACGGGCGCACTGGCTACTCTCCCGTTTCCAGCTCCCCTCGATCTACAGCTTGGCCCTCTCGGAACCATGCTGTCGATTCTGTGGATCGTGGCCGTTTGCAACTTCTTCAATTTCTTGGACGGAATCGACGGTTATGCGGCGGCGCAGGGCCTGCTTGCTGGCTTCGGCCTTCTGCTGCTCGGTTACGATGCGCTTGCGACCGTCGGACTCGCTCTCATCGGAGCCTGCTCGGCCTTTCTTTTTTACAACTGGCACCCCGCCAGGGTCTTCATGGGCGATGTCGGCTCAGGGGCGTTAGGATTTTTCCTGGCTGCACTTCCTTTTGCCATGCCACCCGGCCCCCGCGAGACCTCCGCGTTTGCCATCGGCCTGTTTCTGTGGTTTTTTCTATCGGATGGCTTGTTTACACTGCTCGCTCGGCTTTCTCGGCGGGAAAAAGTCTGGACCGCACACCGAAGCCACTTGTATCAGCGGCTGGCGATGGCAGGAATGGCTCACGACTCTCTGGTCCTTACCATTGGCGCCGCCGCAGTTCCACTAATTCTTTTGACCGCACTTAGCTGCCGTTACAAGGAGACGATCCTGCAATGGATGTCGCTCCTGTTCGGCATGCTTGGCTTCGTGGCGTATGTTGGCTGGACTCATTTCCGGGAGGCGCATGCCTCTAGCGATGGAGTCACTGCTTGGCGCCGTGGCCAGACACCCTCGATCACATCTCACGCGGAGCCATCCTGATATGTCCGGAGCAATGAGCCGAGAATCGTCACTCCGAAGAATGCTATTCCGAGCGGCACCCACCCTCCTGTTCGGTGCTCTCCTGCTGGCTGCCTTAGTTACCCGCCAGAGCGACGGGAAAGGCGTCGAATTCTACGTGAGTCCGTCGGGTCGCCCGAACGCCAGCGGTACGATCCACGATCCTTGGGATTTGAAAACCGCTTTGTCTCACCCCAAGGCAGTCGCGCCCGGAGACACGATCTGGCTGTTACAGGGCGTCTATCACGGAGTTTTCGAGAGCACTCTCCGGGGGGAACCTGGCCGCCCGATCATGGTCCGCCAGTTTCCGGGGGGCCGCGTCACAATCGACACCGGGTTGGCAGCCTCGGGAGCCGGGCTGGCAGTGCTTGGCTCAGATTGCTGGTTTTGGGGCATCGAGATCGAGAGTTCCAATCCAATCCGCACGAGTTCCGAGAATGGGCCTGAGCCACACGATCTGCACCGTGTGCCGGCAGTCACGGTCCTGGGTGCGCGAACCAAGTTCATCAACATGGTGATTCACGACACGGCCGGCGGCTATGGTTTTTGGACACCCGCGGAGGATTCCGAGATCTACGGCAACCTGATTTTCCACAACGGCTGGTCGGCGCCGGATCGCGGCCACGGGCACGGCATCTACGCCCAAAACCGAAATGGCAAAAAGCGAATCGAAGATAACATCGCATTCTCCAATTTCGGGATGGGCATCCGGGCCTATGGGTCGGAGAATGCCTTTGCCAACAACATCGAGTTCATTGGCAACGTCTCGTTCAACGCCGGCGTCCTTTACGGCTCTCCACCAGAGCGTTGGGCGAACTTCTTTGTGACGGTGGGCAGAGGCGCACAAGACATTCTTCTGGATTCAAACTACAGCTACCATCGACCTGCAGATAATCGCGGCGGCTCGAGCTTGGGCTGGGTTTTCAGCGGGATCGAAAAAAATATCATCGTGCGCAACAATTACTGGATTGGCGGGAGTTCTGCAATCGAGCTCTGGAACTGGGACGACATCACCTTTGAAGGGAATGTCGCGTACTCGGACGCCGAGCTGGTTTTACTGCTGAATCATCTGCCTGAACAGGATAGGTCCAGATATCATTGGGACCGAAATAAGTATTACGGCTCTGATTTAATGCGTCTCAACGGCCGGAACTCGCGCTGGAGCCAATGGCGGCAGAGCACTGGCCTGGACGCGCACAGCACTTACCATGCTGGCCGCCCTAAAGGTACCTGGGTCTTCCTCCGCCCAAACAAGTATGAGTCCGGGCGCGCAAATCTGATCATCTACAATTGGGATCTTCTGGACCAAGTGCCCGTGGACCTCACCCAGATTTTGTCCGAAGGGACATTTTACGAGATCCGCGATGCGCAGAATTTCTTCGGCAAACCATTGCTGACGGGCGTGTATCACGGCCAAAGGATCCTGGTCCCTATGAAGGGACTCGGGGCAGCGGCGCCGGTCAGCCTGCCACCGCCGGAACACACGGCGCCCGAGTTCGCAGTGTTTGTGATTACTGGGAATTCGGGTTCGACGGCTCCGGACATGCATCCTGGAGCCACTGATTTAGCGCGGAGGGCAATAGCAGTTAGCAGCTGGCTTATTAATCGGAACAAATCCATGCTTAGCCTGTACTGTCATGCTTCCAACAAAATGGTTCATTGCGTTTTTATGCATTCTAGTGCCGACAATCGGATGCTCCAGGAAGCCTCAGGAGCCCGAGGATTCGCCCGGGCACAACCTCTATAACTTCCGCATGGACGGCGCCCTCTTCTCTCGCGACGAGAAGCGGGTTCTCTTCACGGGGGAACTCGCGGGTGTCCTCAACGTTTTCGTATTCAATATCGAAACGGGGGCATCGACGCCACTCACCAAGGCGAAGACGCCGGCGCACCCACTTTCGTTTGTCCTTGATGACCGTAATGTACTTTGCCGCAGTTCTCCGCAAGGCGAGTCGGCAGAGCATTTGTTCCGGGTTGAGGCAGGTGGTGCTGTGACAGATTTGACCCCATGGCGTGGCGTCCGAAGCGTCTTCTATTCATGGGCAACGGACAGGCGTTCGTTTTACTTCGGCAATAACAAAGATGACCGCCGGTTCCTATATGTTTACCGGATGGACATCACCGACAAATCTTACTCCACCGTGCTCCAGACGCAAGACATGCGGTTTGCTGCTTCATCGAGGACTGGCCGCGATTTGGCCCTGTGGAAATATATCTCCGCCGACAAGAGCGAGATCTATCTTTACGATTTTGAAACCAAGACGCTGGATAAGGTCGCTCCCGAAAAGGGCAACGCAGTGTCGGTGCCGCAATTTTTCGATGCCGGCCAAGACCTCTTGTATTACCTGACAAATGAAGGTTCTCGAGTGCTCTCGCTGGTCAAGTACGACGTCCAGAAAAAGCTTCGGTCGCCAGCCTACACCGCCGGCCAGCAAATCGCCTTCGCCCGGCAGAGTTCCAACCAGCGATACTTCGTAGTTGGAGTGCGGCAGGGCGACCGGCTCATTTCGAGGCTCTTTGACATTGCCGGTAGCTCCTGGATCGAGGTCCCCATAAACCAGCCAGGTCTGATACTGGACATATCCCCCTCCGGGCGGTACATGCTATACACCACCGGCGGCGACGCGAGCGCCCGCGATTTGCAACTCTATAACCTCGAAACTAGAGAGGTTCGCAAGATTCTGCCCTCGTAACAATAAACAGCTCGTATAGCTTAGTCAGGTAATTAGCATAGGTGTAAGTCAAATGGTGACAGACTGTCTAGAATACTTGCGTTCCAGAGGAATTATTTTAGAAACTGGAGCTGGCAGCCCTACTTTTCGAATGTCGGAATCCGTGCCGCATGGTCCATTGTACGCTCTGCATGAGTACGGCGCGGAGTTGAGTGACTACCTGAGGATGCGCGGACAGGAGGCGGTGGATTCGCTGCCAGCGAGTCATGCTTCGGGTAGCGATCGACTGGCATTGTCTTTTGCCCAGCAGCGAGTCTGGTATCTGCACCGCCTCATAGTCAATAAACCGGCTGTCAACATTGGCTTCATTATTGAGCTGAACGGGCCCCTCAATGCGCAGGCCATGCAGGAGGCGCTGCGGCAGCTCATGCAGCGTCACGACGTTCTGCGCAGCGCATTCGACCCAGACAGTCCCATCGTGAGCCTTCGAGTGGACGCTAAGTTAAACCTGGCATGCTCCAGTGTCGAAAATGAGGAAGAGATAGATCGACGGGAAGTCGCGCAACAGTTCGTGCTCGGAGAAATGCGCCGGGAGTTCGACTTGCAACAATGCCCGTTGATGCGGGTAGGCCTGATCCGGCTGGCGCCTGACTTACACTTTTTTTGGTTGGTTGCGCACCAACTCATTTTCGACGATTTCTCCATCCAGGTTCTCCTTGCAGACTTAACGCAGGCCTATGTAGCCGCCGCCGCCGGCGACAACGGCGGTACCCAAAACCTACAGTATGCCGGCTGTGCCGATTGGCCGAGAAGCAGGATCGAAGCAGGTGCGGCCAGAGAAACGCTGAGCTTCTGGCGGGGCTTCCTTCCGCACCCTTTACCAACCTTCGATCTTCCCGGAGATCACAACCGTCCTGCCGTCAAGAGCTATCTGGGCAAAAGTCTCCGCGCCGAAGTCCCACAAATTGTGACCGAGTCGCTACGCAGAGTTGCACACGAGGCGGAGTGCAGCCCGGAGACCTTACTCTTCGCCGCCTTCGGGTTGCTGCTATACCGGCACACCAACCAGACGGTGATACTGCCCGGCCTCATCACCCACAATCGGACCTTTCCGGGCGCTCGAGACCTGATTGGCCGCTTTGAGAACGTACTACCAATTCCATTAACCTTCCGAGCTGACATTCCCTTTACTGAGTTCCTCGGAGAAACGCGGCGGCAGTGCCTCACCGCGGCAACTCATCACGAGACCCCTTTTGAATATCTCCTGACACAGCTTGCAATTGACCGCGATTTAAGCCGGTCTCCTGTGTGCCAAGCGCTGTTTGGCTACACTGCCGAATGGAATGCTAGCTTGACTCGACTGGGCGAGGCGACGATTACTCCGTTGTCTCTGCCCTCTATTGGATGCAAAGCGGATCTGGTCCTGTTCGCACAGGACCGCCCAGAGCAACTCGAGTTGATGCTCGAATACAATTCCGACATCTACGACGGAACCACTGCGGCATACCTGTTGGATCGTTACAAAGCGCTGTTGACCAGCATTTGTGAGTCGCCGTTTCGTCCAATCGCCGAGTTACCAATGCTTCCAGAGCGTGAAGTCGAGCAGGTGCGGGATTGGAACAAAACAGCGAGCGTCTTCGAATCCGTTTGTCCCATTCGCCTCATCGAGCAGCAAGTCGCACGTTCGCCACACGCCATCGCCCTGATATTCGAAGATGAATCGTATACCTATGAGCAGCTCGACAAGCGTGCCAGCCAGCTGGCAGCGCAACTGGAAACGGAAGGTGTGAGTCCCGGTCAATTGGTGGGTATATATATGCACCGGTGCCCGGATATGATCGCGTCGTTGCTCGCGATTTGGAAAACGGGTGCCGCGTATGTCCCCCTCGACCCTTCTTACCCTAAGGAGCGAATCGCCTACGCTATTCAGGATTCGGGGATGCAGGCGATCCTCACCTGTGGTTCATTAAGAGACGAGCTACCAACTGACTTGGCACGGTGCGTGTGCGCCGACGAGAACTCCGATCCAGGAGACCAACGGGATGAACATAGACCACCGGCAAGGACAACGTTAGATGACATAGCCTATGTGATCTACACGTCCGGTTCGACGGGCAAACCAAAAGGAGTGGAAGTAACCAACCTGGGCGTAACCAATCTGCTGCAAACTATGCGGCGCGAGCCCGGAATCGGTTCCGGCGACACGATCCTGGCGCTCACCACACTGTCGTTTGACATCGCGGTTGCAGAGATTTTCTTGCCACTTATCACCGGCGCGAGAATGGTTCTCTGCTCGCGCGCGGTGGCTGCCGATCCGTTCGCATTACTGAAGGTGATCGATCGCGCCCACCCTTCTGTAATTCAGGCTACCCCGGCCACGTGGCGCATGCTGCTCGACGCAGGCTGGACGGGCAAACACGAGGTCAAAATCCTCGTCGGTGGCGAAGCGCTCAACCCCGATCTGGCGCAGCTCCTCCTCGAGAGATCCTCGTCTGTGTGGAACATGTATGGTCCCACGGAGACCACTGTGTGGGCGACCTTGTGGAAAGTAGAGTCGGGGCATCGGATCGTAATTGGTAAACCGATGGCCAACACGACGGCGTACATCGTCGATGCCGGGCTAAGACCCATGCCGCTCGGAATGCCGGGCGAGCTATGCCTGGGCGGTGTTCAGGTTGCGCGTGGCTACCACGCACGCCCTGAATTGAGCGCCGATAGATTCGTTCCCGATCCTTTCACTACACTTAGCGGCCGTATGTATCGGACCGGAGACCTGGCCCGGTTTTTGCCAGATGGAAATATTGAATTCCTGGGGCGCCTGGACCATCAAGTCAAGATCCGGGGCTTCCGCATTGAGTTGGGGGAAATTGAATCTGTTCTTCGGCAGCATGCATCGGTGGCCAAATCCGTCGTGATCGCGCGAGACGATAGCAGCGACAAACGATTAGTCGCCTACGTCACCTTGCAGGCCGGTTTTTCTCTCTCTGCAGAAAGCCTTCGGACCCATTTACGCTGCCAGTTGCCAGAGTACATGATGCCCGCTCACTTCGTTGCCCTTCAGGAATTTCCATTGACGCCCAATGGCAAGATTGATAGGCTCGCGCTACCCAGTCCCGAGAAGCAGCGCGCAGAAGCAGCACCTCCTCCTACAGCGTTCCGTGACTCGATGGAGCGGCGTCTCGCTGAGATCTGGGAATCGACGCTGCGAGTTAAGACGGTGCGTCCGTGCGACAATTTCTTCGAACTTGGCGGTGATTCTTTGCTCGCTGTGCGAGTGATGGTGCAGATCGAGAAGGTGTTTGGCAGAAAGTTACCGATCATAACCTTTTTCGAGGCACCCACGTTTTCGCAGCTCGCCGGCAAGATTCGCTTCGATTCGCGCTCGGACTTCTCGTGCATCGTTCCCATTCAAACAGAAGGGGATCGTCCCCCCATCTTTCTGATGCATGGCCTCGGTGGAAACGTACTCGGTTATCACTCTCTGGTCAGCCATCTGGGTCGCCTTCGTCCAATCTATGGCATACAGGCAATCGGAGTCGATGGCAAGCAGACGCCTTTGGACGATGTTACTGAGATGGCTCGGCGCTATGTAGAAGAAATTCGCCGCGTACAGCCGCACGGGCCGTACTATCTCGGCGGACTTTCGTTGGGAGGAGTCATCGTCATGGAGATGGCTGCGCTCTTACAGACCCAAGGTGAAAAAGCTGGCGCGCTCATTCTGATGGACGCCTATGCATACGGCGTCGAAAAGCTGGTCGGGACCGGGCGGCGCCTGGTCACTCGCTTGACGTCGGCCATTAGCCGGCTTGCACTTCACGCCAGGAATCTCGGCGGGCTCAGTTACCCTGAGGGCGTGACATACCTGCGTAAAAGGAGCCGGTCGCTTACCAGGCGAACAGTGTGGCGCCTCCGTTCGAAGCGCTATAAGAATTTCATCCCCGGCGTGGATGAGTTACCACAGAACTACAACGCAGTGGCCCATGCAGCGTGGACCGCTATCAAACGCTATGTTCCAAAACCGTACAACGGACGCGTTCTCCTGCTCCGTGCCAAGGATGAGCCCTTTCTGCGTCATGACGATCCCACATTGGGATGGGGGTCGCTCGTGCGAAATGATCTCACCGTCTGCGAGGTGGCTGGGGACCATCTGAACTTCGTGGTCGAGCCGAATGTGCAGGACGCAGCTCGCCAGATTCTTGCTTACTTGCATTCCATCGAGCAGCATGCGCTCGCCACAGTCGTTCACCGCGATCAACCTACAACAGAGTGCAGCGTGAGATCCTGCCATTCAGAGCTCGTATGATCGGATTTGACACGATTGGAAACGCGACGCTCATCGGTTACGACGATAAGCCTGTCATAACAACCGATCCGTGGATTCGTGGAGGCGCTTATTTTGGGAGTTGGACATTCTCACATGCTATCCCAACCGAACAACTTGAAAGCATCCAGAAATGCCCATACCTGTGGTTTTCTCACGGGCATCCGGACCATCTCAATCTTGAATCGATTAGCGACCTGCATAACAAGCAGGTGTTGCTTGCGAACCACGTCGGCGGACGAATCTATGACGATCTTACATCGCTGGGTCTGAACGTTCGAATCCTGCCTGAACGCGAATGGGTACGACTTTCCAAGAGAATCCGCGTGATCACCATTTCCGATTACAACCAGGATTCGATACTCCTATTGGATATCGGCGGCACTCTGGTGATTGATCTGAACGATGCTAACGACCGCGGTTGGGGTCATTTCGTCAAACAGATCGCACGCAGCTACAAGACCTCATATCTTTTGAAACTCAGCCATTATGGCGATGCCGATATGATGAATTTGTTTGATGAGGAAGGCCGCAGGATAACTCCAGGCGCAGCGAAAAAAGCGCAGGTTGGCAAGCCGCTTTCCCGCTGGGCGCAAGTCTTCGGCGCCAACCACGTAATCCCATTTAGCTCGTTTCATCGTTACCAGCGCGAAGACAGTTTGTGGGCAAATGATTACGTAACCCCGCTATCAGCCTACAGCGACGGCTTTAACTCGTCTCAATGCACTCTTCTGCCGGCCTTCATGCGGATCGATTGCGAAACCAATCACGCTGCGCCTTTGAATCCGCCGGAAAACGTGGCGGCGGCGAGGCCCGCTTCCGATTTCGGTGACAGCTGGTCAGAGCCACTCGACGCCGCAGACAAGCAGAGGCTGGCAGCCTACTTTCAGGCCAAGCAGACGCTTAAATTACACTTGGGCTTTCTACGATTTATTGTGGGTGGAGAAGAAACGACAATTGACTTGAACCCGAAACTGCGGCCATTCGGCATAACTTTTACCGTTCCTCGTCACTCGCTGATGGCAGCCGTTGAGTACCAGGTATTTGACGATCTACTCATCGGTAATTTCATGCGAACCACTCTACACGGAGGCGCGACGCTCTATCCGGACTTCACGCCACTTGTCGCCAAATACTCTGATAACGGACGGGCAAGCACGCGGAGACAACTAAGAAGGTACTTTCTGGAGTACTTTCGCCGCGATCCGGTTAACATGCTGTTAAATCTTCTGGAAGCCAAATCAGATGATATATTTCGGAAAATTGTTCCTCACCAGAGCGCTCCCTACAAACATGCGCAAACCCTCTATTGGAAACTCAAATAGCGAGTTATCCACCACACTACTCTCTTAACCCTTAGTATGAGGACATCAACCGTGCGCGTCTATTTCCGCCATTACCTGATTGCCGTGGTGCTCGTCGGTTTAGCAGTGGGGCTGGCTTTGCCTGACGGCACCCTCGCGGCAGCCGAAGATGCTTCCGAGGTACTTTATAACGGTATCGTTCTGCCGGCGCAGTGGCCGCCGCAGCGAAACCCGAGCCAGATATATCAGATCCCCTCGTACATCCAGAAGCCCCCTCCAGTTATCCTGATCGATACCGGCCGGCAGCTGTTCGTGGATGATTTCCTCATCGAGAGTACGACGCTGAGCCGCAAGCCGCATCGTCCGGTGATGTACCCTGGCAATCCGGTGCTCTCACCTGGCGGCGCAGACAACCACAACGCTGCCATGCCGTACTCGGACGGTGTATGGTACGACCCGGCTGACCATCTGTTTAAGATCTGGTATTACGGCGGATATACCAACGTCATCTCGTACGCATACTCGACGGACGGGGTTACCTGGATCAAACCTTCCATCCGAGATGCCGCAGTGCCGAACACGAACATGCTGCTGGTCATCGGCGGCGCGCGCGATTCCACTACCGTGTGGATGGACTTGGCCGACCCTGATCCCAGCCGGAAGTTCAAAGCGTTCGCGTACTACCCTTGGACACACTTGGACGTTTACTTCTCGCCTGACGGCATTCACTGGACAAAGCAACCATACACCATCCCGACGCTCTCTGACCGTACGACCGTTTTCTACAACCCATTCCGCTCGGTCTGGGTCAACAGTCTTCGGGCGGTTGACTCGATTCCCGCTGTCGGCGCCGCGAAGGCCCGCAGGAGCCGGGTCCGATACTATCAGGAAAGCCGAGACCTGCTGAACTGGACGCCGTCAAACGCCAGTTTCTGGGTAGGTCCGGATGAGCGGGACCCGCCATACCAGAATGTCCCCGACGCCGCGTTGCCGGAACTCTATAACCTCGACGCGACGCCTTACGAAAGTCTGTTGGTAGGGCTATTCAGCTGGTTCGAACCAGGGCCGCAGTTTAACCCTTCGTCCGGTCCGGGGAGAAACATCGTCGAACTCGGGGTGGGCTTTTCCCGGGACGGTTACCAGTGGGTGCGACCGACGCGGGGATCGGCAGCAAATGCATTCATACCCGCCTCTGACGTGGATAGCACCTGGAACGCATACAATACCCAGTCCGCAGGCGGCGGATTTCTCGTCGTTGGAGACGAGTTATGGTTTTACTTTTCCGGCCGAACAATGAAGAAGCCGAATAATGGCGTTATGTCGACTGGCCTCGCCAAGCTCCGGCGTGACGGCTTCTATTCTATGGATGCCGGCTCCGTCGATGGCGTGCTCACCACCCGGCCGGTCAAGTTCTCCGGCAATTACCTCTTCGTAAATGTCAACGACCCGCGCGGGCAGCTGACGGTCGAGGTGTTGGACCAAAATGGCAACGTCGTCGCGCCGTTCTCGAGGGGAAACGCGGTTCCGATCGCCGTCAACAACACCATCCAAAAGGTGGCTTGGACCGGCGCTGCCGACCTCTCCAGCCTCGCTGGCAAGCATGTTCGGTTCCGCTTCTACCTGCAGAACGGTGAGCTGTACTCTTTTTGGGTCACTCGGAGCATTGCCGGCGCGAGCCATGGCTACGTTGCCGCAGGCGGCCCAGGCTTAACGGCGCCGACCGATACGGAAGGTTCGCGGATCGATTGAATATCGGGCCCCGCGCTTTATCCTGCCGCATTCCCCGTTCCGGCATCCTGCCCCATAAAACTCCCGTCTGCTTCTTCAGTCATCTTCATCGCCTGATTCCTTCCCCCCTCCCGTTGGATCGGCAACTCCGATCTACGCCGCCCCTAACGACTTTTTCATCAGACAATTTCTAGCTGATCGAAAAGCGTCGTCCATCTAACACTTTCCAAACTACTCACTGTGCGATAGCTGTCTGTGCGTTGCGGTATACAAATCGTGTTCGATATGTATTCTTGATAGCTACTAAAAGTATCGGCTTTGATACCATGTTGAATTTAAAAGGTGCTGGTGCCTTTGCGCTTGCTGCTCAACTTCTATTTCATATAGAACGAATATCTCGTTTCTACAAAATTTCAAAAATTTTGCCCAAAACCTTGTCGCGTGAGATTTCGCATGTTACTCTACGCTCTTGTAATGAGAAACACAGTAGTACGGCTGGCAGGTTACCGAAGAGTCGCCTAAGGCCGGTTCTTTCAAATAAGCAGTTCCAAATAACGAAAACGCGGCCGAGTTCTGAGTTCTTACTCGCGCCCTTCCTACTGTTAGTTGGCCGCGTGAATAAAAAACGAGCTTAAAAACGAATTGCCTGCCGGCCGTGGAGCGGGACGGTATCAGTGTGCCTTGCCGCGTTTGGGCAATCAGAGGAGGGGACTTATAACCAATACAGAAAACCTATCAATCTAGCTACTACTTGGCGATTAATAGATCAAAAAGGAAAGGTGAAATGCCAATAACATTATCGAGTATTTATTTTTTACGTCGTTTTATTAAACATAAGTACACTTGCCTGCCGAATTCAATCGACTGGAGTGTCAACATGAACTTTCGCGATGATTACTCGAATTTCTCGTTTTCTCAACCCTGTTCTTCTCTGTGCCGCGCGTTCGCCGCTTTGCCTTTTATGGGCGCGACCGTAATGCGGATGCTTCTGGTATTGCTCTGCGGCCTGACGGTGGTTCATGTACAAGCAGCCAGCGGGCCCGCTTTGAGTGTTTCGGCTTTGCGGCTTCAATTTGACTACGCCAACGGCGTGGCGCCCGGCGCTAAGACCGTTAGCATCGTGAATAACGGATCCGGCAACATGCCATGGACCGCTGCGGCTGACCAGCACTGGATCACGGTTTCGCCAGCGGTCGGTACCGGCTCGGCGACTCTGAAGGTTTCCGTTAATCCGGCGGGTCTGGCCTCCACGTCATTTACAGGTCATGTTAATATCAACGCTCCCGGGGCTACAGGATCGCCGCAAAGCATCTATGTGACTCTCTCCGTGCCGTCCCCTCGTCTTCAGTTGTCGACGAAAGAGGTCGCGATCTCAGTTCCCTCCACGGGAAAGGGTAGTGCCGCGATCAACCTGAGCAATACCGGTGGCGGCCAACTAAACTGGACGGCCGCAAGCCAGAATTCATGGCTGCAAGCGACGCCCGCTTCGGGCGCGGCTCCGGGGCAGATACAACTGATTGCTAATCTAACCGGATACGCCGCAGGCACCTATGGCGGAAATGTGACTGTACGATCGCCTGGCGCGGAGGGCTCTCCGGCCGTCATCAGCGTCAAAGCGACAGTTGGTTCCGGTTCGGGCGGCACGGGTACCGCTAGCCTGAAGGTCAGTTCATCGGGCTTGAGTTTCCCGATGACGGTCGGCGGTCCTTCGCCGGCTGCGCAATCCATTAGCATCGCCAGCTCAACCGCGACCTCCGCATCCTGGTCTGCGCAGCCGAGCCAGCCGTGGATTTTGTTATCCGCATCATCTGGCACTGTGCCATCGCAGTTATTGGTGAGCGTCAATCCGTCGGGTATGACAGCGGGAACGCATTCGGGGAATATCCAGATCAACGCGCCCAGCCTTTCCGGTTCTCCGGTCACGATCGCGGTAGCGCTCACGATCACGGCTCCCGGGAGCGGGGGAGGAGGCGGCACTCCGCCACCGTCTGGCGGCGGCCAGTCCTTCTATGTCAGCCCCACCGGCTCTCATTCTGCCGCCGGAAGCAAGACTGACCCCTGGGACCTGACGACAGCACTCGCCCATCCCGCCAGCGTCAAACCGGGTGACACCATCTGGCTCCGCGATGGCGTCTACCATGGCACGTTCCGCAGTCAATTGACAGGTACTCCTGATAAGCCGATCATCGTCAGGCAATACCCAGGTGAAAGGGCAGTTATCGATACCGGAGCCATTAAATCACTCGCGGGAATTGAGGTGCACGGCTCGGATACCTGGTACTGGGGCTTCGAGATCATGAGTTCGAATCCCGAGAGGTACGTGAGCCAGCCGGGCCCATGGGCTGTTCCCGATCGTGTAGACGGCATCGATACTCTAGGGCCGCGCCTGAAGTTCATCAACTTGATTATTCACGACACGGCACAAGGGTTTGGCTTCTGGCAAGAGGCTGTCGACAGTGAAATCTACGGTTGTCTGTTGTACTACAACGGCTGGGCCGCTCCGGACCGAGGTCACGGCCACGGCATCTATTCGCAGAACAAAGACGGCGTGAAGCTCATCCAGGACAACATCCAATTCTACGGTTTCGGGATGGGCATCCGTGCGTATGGTAGCGAGAACGCCTATGCAAAGAACATTCACTTCCTCGGCAACGTTTCTTTCAATAGCGGCTACCTCTTCGGCGGTCCGGGGAACCACTGGTCGAACTACCTTGTCACTGTGGGAAGCGGCTCCGAGGGAATCATTTTCGATGATAACCATAGCTATCACACTGATGACGATGGCTATGTTCAGTTAGGCTGGGAGTTCAGCGGTGTCGAAAAAGATCTGCTCGCCCGGAATAACTACTTCATCGGTGGTGACTCTGCCGTACAGATCTGGAATTGGAATAAGTTGACGTTTACGGGAAACACAATCTATTCCAAGGGCCAATTTATGGAGATCTTTGCTCATACAGGAACCCAAAGCGTAGCTAACTATAACTTCGACAATAACACCTACTATGGCTCGGGCTTGATGAGATACCAAGGTTCGAACGTGCAGTGGGGCAACTGGCAAAAGGTCACCGGCGTGGATGCGAATAGCCACTACACTAAAGGACAGCCGACTGGCGTCTGGGCCTTTGTACGGCCGAACAAGTACGAGGCCGGGAGGGCAAACATCATCATCTACAACTGGGACTCGCACAACTATGTGCCGGTCGATGTTAGCGGAGTTCTGAAACCCGGCCAGCAGTACGAGGTTCGGGACGTGCTCAACTACTTGGGGACGCCAGTCACCTCCGGCACCTACAATGGAGGGCCGATCGCCATCCCGATGAGCGGCTTGCCTATTGCTCCACCGGTTGGCAAGGTTCCCTATCAGCCAAAACACACAGGCCCGGAGTTCGATACATTCGTGCTTGTGGGTAAGTAGAACTGACCAAACACAACGTAGCTGATTGACGCCGTCAAAAGCCTGGCCCGATTCCTTGAGACTGCCGAGGTCTGTAAGGGAATCGGTTCAGGCTGGCGGCGGGCCTACCGCTCGTTCGCGCGCGATCATGCTGCCCCAGCTGATCATAACTTCGCGCCATCCCATCGAACCGTCATACGCTCAGATGCGCGTGCACGACTTCGTCCGTCAGTTCGCTTATCGAACCCGCAGCGACTCGGCGGCCCTTGTCGAGGATGCAGAACTCGCTCGCCACGCGGCGTGCAAATGGCAGCTTCTGCTCGACCAGCAGCACGGTAAGCCCTTCTTCCCTATTTAGTTTCAAGATGATGTCGCCGATTTCGTGGACGATATTGGGCTGAATCCCTTCGGTCGGCTCGTCAAGAATCAGCAGCTTCGGTTCGAGCACGAGGGCGCGGCCGATCGCGAGCTGCTGCTGCTGCCCACCCGAAAGGTCGCCGCCACGCCGGTTCGGCATCTGCTTCAATGCGGGAAACAGGTCGAAAATACGACTTGGAATCGTACGGGAGCCGTTCCTGCGCACGGCCAGACCTACACGCAGATTTTCTTCCACTGTTAGATGCGAAAAAATTTCGCGCCCTTGCGGCACGTAACCGATCCCAAGCCTGGCCCGCTGCTCCGCTGTGCACTTGACCAAATCGCTCCCGTCGAATGTGATGCCACCGGAGCTCGCCGGCTGCAGCCCCATGATGCATTTGAGGAGCGTCGTCTTGCCCATTCCGTTGCGGCCTATCAGGCACATGCGCGAGCCGGCGGGGACGGCGAGATCCACATCCCACAAAGTATGGCTACCACCGTAGAACTGGTTGAGGGCTTTGACTGCCAGCACGCTCACACTCCAAGATAGACTTCGATGACGCGAGGGTCCTTCTGCACTTTGTCCATATTACCGTCTGCAATGACGCTTCCTTCATGCAACACCGTAACGCGCCGCGCAATCGATCGAACGAAGGACATATCATGCTCGACAACCACGATCGAGTGCTCGCCCGCGAGCGACTCCAGGAGCTCGGCCGTCCGCTCGATCTCGTGCGGCGTCATGCCGGCAACCGGCTCATCAACCAGGAGCAACTCCGGGTTCTGCATCAACAGCATGCCGATTTCGAGCCACTGCTTCTGGCCGTGCGCGAGTATTTTTCCCGGTGCCCCGCGCAGCTCCGAGAGACCGATGATGTCAAGGACCTCATCGATTCTCTTTCGTTGCGCGGCCGTAATACGGGCACGCAGCGTTTTCAGGAATGACCGGCCGCCGGCCAACGCGAGTTCGAGGTTGTCGAATACCGTCAACTGCTCGAACACGGTCGGTTTCTGAAACTTCCGCCCGATTCCGTTCGCCACGATTTCCGGCTCGGACAACTGGAGCAGATTGATGTCGTCGCCAAACCACGCCGATCCTGAATCCGGGCGTGTTTTCCCCGTGATGACGTCCATCATAGTGGTCTTGCCTGCGCCGTTGGGGCCGATGATGCAAAGCATCTCTCCCGGTTCCACGTACAGCGTGAGTTTGTTGAGTGCCTTGAAGCCGTCGAAGCTGACAGTCAGATCCTCGAGATAGAGTCTCTTGTTGCGAACCATCCGTTTTTCCAGAGCTACGTCCTATCAGCCTTGTATTCGCAGCCGCTCATCTGTCTTTACGTCACTCTAGCCTTACCGCGGCCCGGCACAAGGCCGATAATCCCGCGCGGCAGAAACAGTGTCACCAAAACGAACAACGCACCGAGCGCGTAAAGCCATACTTCAGGGAACGCACCAGTGAGATAGGTTTTCGCGTAGTTCACCAGTACTGCGCCTGCGATAGCGCCGTAGAGCGTGCCCCGCCCTCCAACTGCCACCCAGATGACGGCTTCGATCGAATTAATCGGCGCAAACTCGCTCGGGTTGATGATCCCGATTTGCGGCACATACAGCGCACCGGCGATGCCGGCGACGACGCCTGAAAACACGAAGAGCCACAGCTTGAAGGATTCGACAGGATAACCGAGAAAACGGGTCCGGCTCTCCGCATCGCGGATCGCGCGCATCACCCGCCCGG
>Ga0070681_10000515_pt1 | contig 31631 bp, 30 predicted proteins | sample KBSC83BmetaG_FD_65650 | JGI IMG/M metagenome (GOLD analysis project Ga0070681, IMG submission 65650) | Corn rhizosphere microbial communities from Kellogg Biological Station, Michigan, USA - KBS C8-3B metaG | ecosystem: Host-associated > Plants > Roots > Rhizosphere | place: USA: Michigan...
CCTGGGCCCAGGTATACTTCACGCCGCCCCAGACAATCGCACCCAATGCCAGAATGCCGCCGATTAAGAGAGCAAATTGATAGAAGTTTGCAATGATGGCGCCGATTTTTTGGGTGGGGTCGGCTGAAGTGTTTGAACCGGGGACTGAGGTGTCGATCGTGATTGCGAACGCGATGAAGGGCGTCGCGATAACCGCTCCGGTTCCGATCGCCGCAGCGATTTTGCGAAGTGGGGTCATTGATGCGTGAATTGGATCGTCGTTGCTGCACTGTTATCGAGGAGCTGATTCGGATTTTTTGCATCAACCGTTATCGCAATACCCGATCCGGAGGGCGTATTATTCGGGATGTTGATATCCGCGGATTGCGGATTTTCGGTCGTGTTTGCGGGGATTCCGTTTGCGGACCATGAATACACGAGGGCGTTCGGATCAATTATAGAGAAAAAATATGGAACAGCCGTAAGGTGCATCGAAAATCCCGGGAAAACTCTGTTTGGATACGGCGCAACAAGAACAACTTTCGGCTGCGAGCCCATAATATAGATGGTTTTGATGAGTCCTCCGGACGGATAGCTCGGCACCTGCACGCGGAGCGGCATGATCTGGCGCGAATTCAGCGCATCGAAAATGACATTTTGCTTGCCGGGCCCGCTTCCAACGAGATCGCCATTAAGATACCAATAGACTTGATAGCCGCTCATGTTTGCCGGCTTGCCGTTCACGAGTACTTCGAGTGATGCCGAAATTTTCGTTCCGGTTCCGGGCAGAGCCTTTCCGGAATAACCGGCCGGCACATAGCTTTCGAGCGCATGCCAGCTCATAACGAGCTGCGGCGCAGATGTCTGCGCATGTAGGGGTGCGGGAGCGGCTGCGAGCGCAATGGCTGCAAGGGATCCAACGAAGCTCCATAAAGCTGCCTTTAAAAGATGGGAATCTCTCGCCATATTATTTTTATTATAGCAAACGACGCCGCTACGCTGCTTTTTGCTGCGGAAAATCCTCTTTTGGCTCACGGATATCAACCACATTGCGGGGCGTTTCTGCGGAGATTTCTGACTCCTCTTTTTCTTTCGCAACCTCCGCTTCGTGCATCATGGTGTAGGGGTCCTCTTCGAAGTAGCTTTGCTCCAAGTCTTCCATCGGGCTCGGCGGCGGGCCGAAACCATAATCATTCTGGGGTCCCGCGGTTTCCGGCATGTCGGCTTCGGGGAGCGCCGGCTCTTCGCTTTGGCCGTCCGTCGATACGCCATTTCGCGATTTTGTGATTTCGCTCTTTGCATTTACATCCTGGGTCGCGCTCTCGGCTTTCGCGGTGAGCGATTCTGTCCCGCCCAATTCCTCTTTCCCCTGTGCCTTTTCGCCAATCTTCTCCGCCGCCTCAACCAGTTCTTCCGGTGCAAACGCTTCAAAGAGCACGGTTCCCCACCACACGATGCTGCGGGTGGGAAATTCCTGCGCTATAGGAATAAGATCGAGGATCTCGGCGCCAAGGAACGGAATGCCGTTGATGCCTTTTAAATAAAGATAATAATTGACCGGCATCGTAAGCAGGTCGGTGAAATCGCCGGCGACCGGGATGAGGTCGATGAGATCGAGGATGCCGACTCCGAAACCGATGAGCATCGCCTCGGTTGATGAAATTTTCGGCTCTCGTATGCCTCCTTCTTCCATGGGCAAATTATAGTTGGCCTTTCTCCTCGAGGAGCTGTTGCGGATTCGTCGTTATGATCTGGTCTTCGAAATACGATGGAACGATTTGGATGGCGACGTGGCGCTTGCCGGCGAAAAATATTCCCGTGCCGACTTCCGCGCCTAGAAGAAAATTCTTTTCCGTATCCGTGAGGTCGAACGCTTTTGCAACGATGTCGATCGTCGCCGGCGCCTGTTTCAAAAGCAATTGGATTGAAGAGTTTGTGATGATCGGACGGCCGTATGGCGAGCGCAAAAAGTCTTCAACGTCCTGCGTGATCGTTGAGACGCCAAGATAATATTTGCGCGCGCGCTTCACGAGGCCGAAGAGGAATGTCGCCGAGTCGTCGTTCTTCATCATGATCCACGCCTCGTCGATGAAGAGCAGGCGTTTCGCGAGCTTCGCGCGGATCAAATTCCAGATGAAATTTAAAACGACGAACATGCCGATCGGCCGGAGCTCTTCTTCAAGGTCGCGGATCGAGAACACGATGAGGCGATTGTTGATATCGATGTTCGTCGGCTGGTCGAGGAATCCGGCAAAGCTGCCCTTCGTGTATTTATAAAGCTTCTCCGCGAGCTCGCGGCCGCCTTCCATGTTGCGCAAAACGGTTTCGAGGTCTTCGAGGAGCGGCGGTTCCTTGCCCGCGAAGTCGGTGTCGGGCACGATCTCGCGCGATGCGTAGGTTTCCGTGATGGCGCGATCGAGGAGCGCGTCTTCTTCCGGCGTAAGCTTGCCCAGCATGAGCTTCAAAAGGCCCGCGATCGTCACGATGTGCGAGCGCAGAACATCGGATGCCGATTCGCCTTCGGGAATCAGCGGAATGTCGAACGGATTGATGTGTTCGTGCGACGAGAGCGAAATATTGAACATACTGCCGCCGAACGTTTCCGCGAGGCGCTGGTATTCGTTCTCCGGATCGATGACGAGCACCATGTCGATGCCTGCCATGAGCGAGCGGATGATCTCAAGCTTCGTCGTATAGGATTTTCCGGATCCGGATTTCGCGAAGACCACCTGGTTCGCATTTTCGAGCGAAAACCGGTCGAAGATGACCAGGTTGTTATTATGCAAATTGATGCCGTACATGATGCCTTCGTTCGAAGAAAGGTCTTCTGAAACGAACGGGAAGAAGGATGATATGGGTCCCGTGTTCATTGGCGTATAAATCTGAACTTTGTCCTGGTTGATGGGAAGAATCGAGAAAAGGCCCTCGAGCTGCTGGAAAAGCGCGGGTTTGATGTACACAAGCTTCGCCTCCATCATCGTCGTCAGTTTGCTCTCGAGGCGCGCGAGCTCCTCTTCGTTATCGGCATAAATCGTGATGTAAACGCCCGCGTCGAACAGTTTTTCTTCCGACTGTTGAAGCGAATCGCGCAAGCCTTCAACGTCTTTGATGGCCGTTTCAAGCATCGGGTTGCGCACGAGGCCCTTCTCCTGTTCGTCGTTCATCTGCGATTCGAGCTGCCCGGCTTTCTTGCGGAGATTTTTGAGCGCGGTGCCCGTGTCGATCGGATTGATGAAGATCGAAACATCGAATAAATTCGGAAGATTGATGAGCGGTTCGAACCAGCCGGTCGAAAGATAGCGCGGATACGAAAGGACGAAAAAGCTTTTCGCGAGCTTGTCGCCGATCTTCATATAATTCGAAAACACCTCTGCGCCCGCGGGTGCAATGATTTTCTTTACATCGTTTAATTGGTTTTTTTGCTCTTCGGATGGCATGGCGATGGTTGTGTGCGGTTATTCGCGCGGGATCGGCATGTTCTGCCGCTCGACCGTCTGCGGATTATAGAAATTGTAGAAAAGTTCGACGAGTTGTTCGTAGCCGAGGAGTGTCGCTTCAAGGCCCATGCCGAGAATGCCGCTCATCGCCTGGGACGTGCGTTGATTGAGCTGCGCGAGATTCTCATTAAAGATGCGATCACCTTCTTCTTTATCTTTCGCATTCGTTTCTGCGGCGCTCTTTTTCTTGCCGAAGAGCGAAAACCCGCCGCCGGATTTCGGTTTGAGCGCGCTGTTTTGCGGATAGAACGGAATCACGACGAGAAAAACTTTTTCCATGATCGCGTTTTTCTGCACGAAGCCCTTGATGAACTCGGCGTATTCGTCGATCTGGTTCTGAAGAATCGGCGATTGTTCGACTTCTTTCCGCTGCATGAGCCGCTCCACATATTTATCGATATTCACCTTGCGCGAATGGACCAGGATCTGCACCGGAAAATCGAGCGAATTCAGGAATGTCTGATACGCTCCCGTGATGATGTTTTGTTCGGTTTCCGATTTGAGCGAAAAGTTCACGCCGCCTACCATGATGATCTGGCGAAGGCCGCCGTCTTTTAAAATGACGGTGTTCTCGCGGACCTCCTGGACATCAACGAGGTCGAGCGAATTGCCTGCATCTGGTTTTGATATAGTCGGGCTCGCCATAGATCTATTTTCTCACAGGTATTTTCATTTATCTATAGTCGACGCGGCGCGCAGCGCCCCGGTCGCCGCCTGTTTTCTGGAAAATCTGATACCGCTGCTCCATTTGTTTCTCGAAAAACTGCTTGTCTGATGTTTTTTCAGTGAGCGGTGACCCGGTTTGGAGATTTTCCCAACTTTTGTGCAGCGCGGAATCGGCAAGGGCGTTTTGGAGCGCCGCGCGCTTGGCAATGTCCGCGGCAGCGTCTTCAACTGCAACTCCGCCCGGTTCATATTTCCGCGGTTTTACCACGGTTCGCTCCGATTTCCAGACGTATATTTGAGGATTCCAATAAAAACTTGCCGCTGATGTAACGACTTTTACAAGCGGTCGGCCCTGGACCCTCACGAAGGCAAGGGCTACGGCAACGCTCATTATAAAGAAGGAGAAGATCGCAAAGAGCCAGGTTTGCAGCACGAAGTAAAGCATGGCAGAGATCACGCCTCCGACGCCAACATAAATGAATTGCCGCAGGGAGAAGGGCCCCACGACTTTATCCTCCGTTTCAATGAATTGAGGTACCTGAAACTGCATCGTTCTTATATTATAACCCGAAAACTACCCGATTAGGGGTAGTTTTTCGTGATAACCGGCTTATCTTGGGGCGGTTTCGGTGGAGCGGAGGGTTGTGGAATGGGCGGCATCGGAGGCGTTGGGGGTTTAGGCGGTTCCGGTGGTTTGGGCGGTGGAACGACGGTGTTTTCGGTGATTTCGGTTACGTGGCGTTCCCCCGTGGGGGCCGCGGGTGCGCGCATTGATGCAGCTTGCAATTCGGTGTAGTGAACCATGTGCTGTTGCGACGCGGTAGAAGGCGTACCGGGTGCGGGAGTTTTACCCAATTCGAGAACGGCGGGTTTCACCGGGGCGGACCCTTTTCCGGGATCCATCTTTATTTCTGCGCCTTCACCGGGACGCGATAGGTGGAAATCCGCATTTTTTTGAGAAGCTTTGAATGAAGTGTCTTCATGAAGCATCACAGGCGCGGGTTCCGGAGCTTTCGGTTGAGCGGCGGGCATCGGCGGTGTTGGTGGCGCTGGTGGTTTCGGAACGGCGGACATTGAAGGCGCGGCGGGAGCGGGTGATGCGGGTGCGTTCTTCGATAAGCCCAGCCGTTCAAATTCACTCATTGTATTTCCCATGCCTGCAATGGGCTTGGGCGCGATCGGCGGCGGAACATTCATCGGCTTCGGCGCCTGCGGCGGCGGAGCGATCTGTGACGCATTGAATTGGAGCGTGGGTCCGCTCGGCGCGATGCGAGACCAACCGACGTCGGGAAGCTTCGAAGCTCCAGGCGTTGCCGGTTTCGGCGCGGGTGGAGGAGTCGGAATGCTCATCGGCCGGGGCGGCATGGAAGCCGGCGCGCCGATATCCTGCATCATCTTGGGAGCGAGCGAGTTTCCGCCCGGAGGCTGGTAAGTCTTGTCAATCTCGCCCTTTAATGGTGCGAAGATTCTTTTATAAATTGGATCGGCAATACTCTGGGCAATCTTTAGGTCGATGCCAAGAACATCTTTTATTTCTTGAGGAAAATCTTCGGCATGAATGAAGCCAGACAGGACGAGGGCCGCCGTTCTTGCTATTAGCGAGATCTTTTCATCTGGAATGTGTTCATTTTCGGCAGTGGCCCAAACAAAATCTCCGTTTGTGGGAGATGTCAGCGCTTCTCGAAGTATATCGGGGAGCGTATCCCATCGCTTGTCGTATTGTTCTTGAGTGACGGTTGTCATGATATGTTATACGTCTATGGCGCAGGTGTCGCTCCACTCCCACCACTGTCCCCTCCACCCCCTGAGTAGGCAATCTGATTATCCAATATGCGTCGGAAATTCTTCTTCGTAAGTACTATGTTTTCATAATCCTCAGCAAACCTCTTTTCAACTTGTGGTGAATCTATGGGCAGGCCAAGTTCATCTGCGATCCGTTGTTTATAGGTTTTCTCAACATGATCGAGCTGCCTCTTCGCCGTTTTTCTAAAGGTAGTTTTAGATTCGCCGGTAGTTTTTTGAAGAAGAACAGGCAAGAAGGAGGGGTTGACCTCCGGAATTGCGCGGGCGATTGCAACTGACATTGGACTTTCCGGACTAAGAGCGGTATTTGCCTGCATTTTGCGGATATCCGCAGCTTCTAAGCCGCCCTGACCATAGTATTTTCTGGTGACTTCGTGCAAGGGTTTGAGAACTTCGGCGAGCCGATCTTCTGCCTTCGCCAATTCCTTGTCCACGTTGTCGGTGGGTTTCCCTTGGCGCTCCAGATCCTTCTTCTCTTTTTCGTAATTCTTGATTTCGTCCATAACCTCGGTCGCAGGTTTAAGAATCTTTTTTTCTTCTTTGCGCATGTCATAGTTACTCCCCAGCGTTTTATCCACATCCTTCCTGAGTTTGCCTTGTCCATAACGATCAACGGCTGCGTTATGTGAGTCCATAAAATCGGCAATCGATTGATTACCGACCATGGTTTTCTTATCCAGCTTGCCCTGTTTCATAAGCTCAGCGATATAGGCAAACTGTTTTTCCAGACTAAGACCGCCTTGGAGTTCGGCTTTGATGTCCTCGGAACTGTGCGGAACGGTTTTTGCCGCGGCTGCCACGAGGTCTTCGTTCGTTTGTGCTTGTTTAACCTTGCCTCCGACATATGTCGCTCCCTTCTGTGCCAGCTTGCCGACGCCGGGAATATATTGCAGGCCGCCGATTTTGCCCTGCTGCAGGCGCTGAGTAATGCCAAGGCCGCTGCCGCCCGCGCGCTGGCTCAGGTTTGCAACGCCCTTGTCGGCACCCTGGTATGCGAGCCGGCCTCCTTTCTTCGCTTTTTCCTTGAAGTAATTGCCCGTGCCTTTCGCGGCATTTACGGCAGTGCCTGCCGCTGTTATGCCCATCGAGTTGGCCGCCATCATGCCTCCAACCGCGAGGCCGGCCACAAGAATCATCTGTATAATCGATTGAGCCATGTCGGCCACAAAATTGCCGATGTTGCTTGAAATGCCGCTGATTACGGGGTTTCCCGCGGCTCCCGTGAGAGCGGGAAGCTGGCCCAACTGGGAGGATGTTACGATGGCGAGCCAGATAAAGAACGTGACGAGAGGCGCGAAAAACGTCCATCGTATAAAATGGTGCCACCACTTATGCCAGGAACCTGAAAATGCGGGAAATACCCATCCGAGCCATGCGAGCGGCATGAGAATAAGAAGCAGGCTGAGCCAGATATATCGCATGAGGAGCTGGACCATAAAAATGGCGAGTACAACGACGATGATAACGAGGAAGCCTGCGACGAAGACCACGCTGATGAGCGGCGTAAGCATGTTCGCGAACGTGCTTCCGCTATTCCCCTGAATGGTTTTTCCGTTCACCGTCGTACCTAAGTTGTTGCCGTCGCTCGTGAGTCCGAGAAATGCTTTTTGCGGCGTGAACGCTCCCGCGAGCGCCTGGGCAAAACCGTTTACGCCACTGCCGCCGCCCGGAACAGAAGTAAGGAAGTATGACGTGAGCTCATCGGCGAAGCCGATGATCGGCGCGCAGATCACGAGGCTGAAGTTTACGAGAATTGCGGCCACGATCAACTTCCAAAGGATCTGTTTCATGCCATAACTTGAACTGCGGAGGATCGTCGAGATTGCGATTATGATGATGCCGAGGATGAATGCGAGGTTGGCAATTGAAAGCGTTACGCCGAATCCGGTTTGCACCGTGAAGTCGTTCACGATTTGCGTGTTGAGCGTGAGGAGCACGCCAACGAAATACACGATGAGAGCGATGAGGACGCCCGCGATCGTCGCCATGAAATATTCGATATAGAATACAACCCATGCGATGGCACCCGATGCAATATTGCCGATGCCCAAGAGATCTGCGTGCGATGTGTTCGGAACAAGAAGCGCCGCCATGGCGAGCGCCGCAGCCGCAAGGATCAATCGCCCATCCGGTCTCCATGATTTTATTTTTTGGAACAGCGTCATGTGATCGTAAGATTATTGAACGACAACCGTGCAGTTATTGAATCCGCCGGTTGAAATAATAAGGCCGACATTATACGTTCCCGCGATCGCGTACGAAGGGCTGAAAACTGCGCCGGTTCCCGCCGCCGGATTTGCGCCTGGTGCGGACCAGTTGAACGTTCCATTGTTCGCGCCGCCGGTTGCGGCGAGCGTTGCCTGGGCGCCAACGGCAACAGTTTGCGTTTTCGGCGAGCATGTTACGGGGAGCGGCGGGGGCGGAGCTGGTTGGACGACATTGCTGCCGGTTGCGCCGAGGAGCCCGTTCGCGCCCGATTGAATGACCTGCTGCAGGAGCGCTCCCGCAACGGTTGCAAGGAGGCCCGTGATATCATTCGCGTTCACGATGAGATCGATATCCGAATTCAGGTTGCGGCTCAGCGTGTCGCTGAACGATTTGCCCGGTGCCGTGATGATCGGATCGCCGTCGAGACAATCCGTACCGCCCGGCGGCGGCGTGCTGCCGTCGCCGCAGATTTCGGCGCCGACATAACCGTTCGCCGAAACAGCCTTATTTTGCGCGGAATTCTGAGACTGATCCGCAACCGCCATGATGCTGTCATTCGCCGTGATCAACGCGCCGAAAATATTATTGTTCGGTTGCATCAATGCGCCCAAACCGGCGAAGCCTCCCTGCGAGAAGTTCTGATAATATGCCTGCGGATTATTAACGATGCCCTGGAGCGTGCACGTTGTGCCGAATGAACCGTTGAGCGATATTCCCCCTTGCGTTACTTTCGCAATGGGATAATCGCTTTGCAGCCACGTTGAAAGCGGCGTGCTGAAATTCGGACACAGCCCCGGAATGATTTGTCCGATCGCGCTGCCGGCCGCCGAGTCAAACGCGTTGCCGAGGAAGGTCGTCCAATTTTGGACGAATTTTGGATTGCCGCTGTTACGGATCATGCCGAGAACTTTATTCTGCAAAAGCGCGATGACTTGGTTTTTGAGAATTTGGAGCAGTACGCTCTGTATGAAGTCGAATACCAGGCGGCCGAAGACCGCGGGGTCGAACACGACGCCGCCGAAGAATTGCGCGTGCGCTTTCTGTATGCCGAGGAGCGTGTTGAAGACTTCGGCGACTGCATTTTTTTCTTCAGGCGAGTTCGCCGCCGATTGCAGAAATGCCTGCGCGTTCGGCAGCTCATGTTCGAACGCCGCTTCGGCATCGTTGTATGCCCGCTCTTTCGATTGCATTACGAGTTCCGCGCGAAACGGATCGGTGCCCGCAGTCTGTAAATTCTGGAGCGCATTGCGTTCATATACGAGCAGCTTCACAAAACTTTTATGGAACGAGACGAGAGATTCCGGAACGGCGAGGGCGGTCGCTTCCTGAATGGCGCTGTTCAGCTGTTGGATTGCAAATATGGTTGTCTCTGAAGAATCTCCTGCGCCATCTTTATTCAAAAGGCCCGATAAATCGGTTTGGATAAAGTATTTATTTTCGAGCGCGGTAAATGCCTTGCCATAAGCGGCTTTCGCGGCGTCATTCGAATTCGAAACTATATTAATAGGAAGGGCTGCAATTTCGGCATCCCAGTCCGGCGCCTTGAAATTTTGAACCGCAGAGCTGCTTGCGAGGTCGCCCACGAAGATTTCCGGTTTGGGACTCACGAGCGAGATGCCGCCATTCGGATCCAAAATGGGCCCATTGGGATTTTGAGATACGAGATTTTGGGTCAGCATGTCCGCGAGATTATTCGTGAGATTATCGCTCGCAGTGTCCGAATCGAGGGCTATTTGATTTTCAATGCCGCTCTCCGCTGCCGAAGTTGGCGTGAAAGCATTCGAAGGAATCCCCGTCTTTGATGCCGTGATAGTTGCAGATTGAGGCTGAACGGAGGTCGATGAAAAGAATGATGCTCCGATCGCAAACGAACTCACCGAAGCAGCAAAAATCAAAAAGATGGTTACTAATCTTTTGACATCGATCATTTACATTCATTATAGCCTATCGATCCACCGAAAATGCCCAAGTTATACACACCGGAGGCTATTCGATGCCGAATTCGCCGCGAGAAATATTCCGGACGTCTGCAATGGTCAGGTTTTGAGGCCTGCTTTCCGGGTCGATACCCTCTGCTTTAAGTCTTTTTTCGATTTCCGCGCGGGGCAAGGAGCTTGCGTGGAGAATGTTGTTCGCAATCGTCTTGCGCGGCTGGGCAAAAATCGCCCGTGCGGCGCGTTCGTATGCCGGATCGTTTCTGTTTTCTTCTCCCGGAATGGTCGAAAGGAGCAGAAGCGCGGAATCCACTTCGGGCGGCGGAGAGAAATCCGTTTTTGGCACCGATCCGATGACCGCAGCTTCCGCCCAGCGTTGAACGTTCGCGGCGAGCCGGTTCATCCGGGGTGCCTGCGCCGACGCCCGCTCCGCCACTTCGCGCTGAACCATGAAGATTGTCCGTGCGGGTTTCGGCGAGAGATCTCCTACGGTGCGAAGCAGTTTGCCCGTGATGTAGTAAGGAATATTGCCGGCGATGACGTACGGTGCTCCGCTCGCTCCCGCGGCGATTTCCGGCAGCAGCTTGAGCGCGTCACCCTCGCGTACGATTACCGCGCCTTCTTCCTGCTCCGCCCAAATTGAAAGTTCCTGCGCGAGGCGTTCATCTTTTTCGATGACGATGATCCTGCACTGCGCCGCGCGGCAGGCTTCGAGGAGCGTGCGTGTCAGTTCGCCGTGTCCGGGACCGATCTCAATGACGGTTCCTCCATGCGGTATCCGGAGCGCTTCCGCGATTTTTTTCACGACCGATCTGTTTTTTAAAAAATGTTGGCCGAGTCGTTTCATGATTTTTGTTGTAGGGTTGCGCAATCATATTTCACGGAGCCGGAAAGGAAATCCGGCGTCTCGAATGCGCGAAGTTTTTCATGAACGACGAGCGCGACGTCTTCGGGCGCATCCGCATATCCGCATATCGCCGCGCCGATGTTTTTGAAGACGCGCGTTTCGGGATCGGGTTCTGCGCGGACATCGTGTTCCGACCATGCGCTCATGTCTAAAAAATAATAATGATCGGATGTTCCGCTGAGATTTTTCAGATAGGTTTGCAATTCGGCGGGGAGTTTTTCCGCTGCCGTATCGCTCACGTATAATTCCGCATGCGTCACGTTCCCCGAATACACGTTGAACGAAGGGCCCGATCCCCAAAGATTTATAAAGTTGAGCGCTGGCAAAAATCCGAGGAAGAAAAGCGCGGAGGCATACGCCGGCTTCGCAATCATCGGACGGGGCGCGAGCAGGTCGCGTGCGGAACCGGCGTCAGTCTGAAAAAAAAGAATGAACACAATCGCGGCCGATGCGCAGTTCCACGCCCAGGCGCCCGCGTTCCAAGGGTCGCGCATCGGACCGATGAGAACGGCAAGTCCCGCGTGCATGAGGAGCGCTTCGCCGAGCGCGAATGCGCGCGTCTTTTTAAAGAGCAGCCCGATTCCGATTTCGATTTCGACGAGCGGCGCGAGCCACGCGAGTGCGTGCAAAAACGATCCGCGGAGCGCGGGCAGTGCATTAAGGATTGGCAGCATCACCCACGACAACTGGCCTTCGAAAAATGGATTGAGTTTCTGAGCCCCGCTCCAGATATAAATGAATGCGATGCCCAGGCGGCATACATTCAATATAAAACGGGACTTTTCGGCGCTTTCCCGCTCCCATGCCGCGAGCGCAAACACAAGAAGCAGAACGAGATATTCATAGAACGATGGAAAAAGACGGCCTTGGTCTTCCAAGACGAGAAACGTCGCAATTGCGATTGCGGCAACGATATATTTGAACGGCTTTTTTGAAATGACTGCCGCGATGAGCGACATGCCAAGCGCTGCGGCAAAAAAATAATCGAGCGCACCCGGCAGCGCGGCGAGCGCCGGAAGAGCGGGTGTGCGCGGATATAAGCGAGCCGAGGTCCATAATCGGTTCGCAATAAAGCCGCACGCCAAAAAGGAAACAGCAATCGCGTCCTTCAGCCATTCGCTCCGCGCCGCATCGCTCGCAAAAATTTTTTTCATTGCATCAATCCAGATAGATCGCCTCCTCTTCGCTCTCATCGTGATGTGAGTCGCCGCTGCGGTCCTCGCCGAGCGTGATGCAGTGTTCGGGAATCTCTCCGACAAAGCGCGATGGCATGCCGAAAAAACTCAGGAAGAGATTTTTTCTCGCACGGGTCATCGCCACGTACATGAGCCGCCGCTCTTCTTCGAGCGATTCTTCGTCGTCGATCGATCGCGCGTGCGGCAGAAGACCCTCGGAGGCGCCCGCGATAAAAACAGAATCGAACTCGAGTCCCTTCGCAAGATGGATCGTCATGAGGCTCACTTCTTTTCCGCGCGCATTTTTATTTTCCATGTCGTCAGTTGCCTGCAGCAAGCTGAGCCGCTCGATCATCTCGGGGAGGCTTGTGAATTCCGCCGCGAATGCGATGAGCTCGGCGATGTTGTCCTCGCGTTCGTCGGCGTTCCAAAAATTTTCTTCGAGGTATTCGAAATAACCGAATGATTCCAGAAATAGCTTCAGCGCTTCAAGCGGGGGCAGCGCTCCTGCGTTTTGCGCGCGTGATTTGAACTCTGCAAATTTCCGTTTCGTCAGATTTTTTTCGAGCCGCTCCTTTGCCATCGCATCGCTCGGATTCGAAATGAAGCGCAACGCCGCAACGGCGTCTTTCACTTCGCGCCGCTCATAGAATTTCAATCCTCCGAAAATCCGGTATGGAATATCGCTTCGGATGAGCGCCTGCTCGATCGCGCGCGATTGGGCGTTTGTGCGATAGAGTATGGCCACGTCCGCATCCGAATTTGCCTGCCGGATTTTTTTAATATTGCCCGCAATCCATTCGGCCTCTTCGTTTTCTCCCCACGCTTCAAAAAGCGCGATCCGGTCCCCTGGCGGATTCTGGGTCCAAAGATTTTTCGGCGTGCGGAAACGGTTATTCTTTACGACCCCTGCCGCGGCTTCGATGATCGTTCCCGTCGAGCGATAGTTTTCTTCGAGGAAATGCACGGCAGCGCCTTTCCACTGGCGCTCAAACCCGAGGAACATTTTTATATCCGCATATCGCCAGCTATAGATGGTCTGTTCGTCGTCACCCACCACGCTCAGATTCCGATGTTCGCCCACGAGGAGGGCGATCAATTCTTCCTGTTTTGGATTGATATCCTGATACTCGTCAACCAGGACGGCATCGAAAAGATCCTGATATTTTTTGAGGATGCGTGGGTTTTTATTAAAAATCGCTACCGGCTTTTCTATTAAGTCGTCAAAATCAAAGGCATTATTTTCCCGGAGGGCAGCTTCATACGCATCAAAAACCTTTAATAATAGAGCGTTTTTCCCCGGATCCCTCCTCAAGTCTTCAAATGTACCTTTAATATTCTTGATTTCTGATATTTTTTGAGCAAAAAATACTGGGTTTTCCTCTTTTTTCGCTTTTTTCTCTTTTATATCCCCGTGCTCTCCTGGCTCCTTTTTGGGAAGCGTTTTTTTCACTGCTTTTTTGACCAAATCGAAGGAATCATGGTCGTCAAAAATCGTAAAATTAGGAGATCTGCCAGCTTCGCGGCATTCTTTTCGAAGGATTCTGGCTCCAAAAGAGTGAAAAGTCCCAATAAATGGCCCTTCTCGGCCCACGCGACGAGCCATTTCCTTGGCTGCCTTATTGGTAAAAGTAATGGCGCAAATCCTTGTTGGGGCTATCCCTTGGCCTATTAAATAGAGAATTCGGCTTGTGAGAGTCTTTGTTTTCCCGGTCCCCGCACCGGCAACGATCAAAAGAGGGCCATTTTTGGCCTCTGCGGCGGCCTTTTGAGCTGGATTTAGAGGCACTTTAACGGCCCCCGGGTTCTGTTGAGGTTTTTGGGACATATGATAGACTTACTATATTAGTACCATTGTACGAAAGTTAATAGGAAATAATAAGCCATTATTGATGGCTATTTTCTTGGCAATTGGCGGGTTGCTCTTTAGCTTCGCTTTTTTGCCAAAAACCGGGGTAGTGGAGGAAAAGGGCATATTTGGCGGCCCTTCACTTTTGGTCCATGCCGAGGGTGCTGAGATCGATAGCGCGGCGGCGCTTAAGGTTGCGGATTCCCCCTTTCTTACCTCGGATACTCAAAGTTCCGAATTATATGCCGCCTCGGCTCCGGACTCCAGCAGTTTTTATATAGATGGAGCCCTGAAGGATCCTGGCGAAGCCATTGGCCCTTCTTTCAGCAGATCCGGAACAGTGGCGTACATCGTGGAACGAGGTGATACGCTTTCTCGCATTGCATCCTATTTTGGAATTTCCGTTGATACTATTATTAACGCGAATCCCGGCGTTCGTTCGGGTTCTATCAAGGCCGGACAGCGGCTTACCATTCTTCCCACATCCGGCGTGGTGTATCAAAGTCTGAGCGGCGATACGCTTGCATCCATCGCGAGTTCATTCGGTGTTTCTCAAGATAAGATCCGACAGTTCAATAATTCTGTTCATTTTGACGAGCTGGATCCCGGCACACCAATCATAATCCCTGGAGGAAAAAATATAAAATTGGCGAGCCAAAACTCCGGATTGCCGAATTTCGATAATGATTTTATCATGCCGGCACAGGGATACAACTGGGGCATTTTGCACCATTACAATGCCGTCGATATCGCAAATTCATGCGGTACTCCCGTTATTGCGTCCGCGGAAGGACTTGTTGTTCCGGACGACAGCATTCCGGATGCCACAGACGGATGGAATGCGGGATATGGGAATTTTATATTAATCGAACATCCGTTCGGGAATAACGTCGAAACGCGTTACGCCCATCTCGAGAAGATGCTTGTTCAGCCCGGCGATTACGTGAAGCAGGGCCAAGAGATCGGGCTCATGGGCGAGACTGGCGATGCGACGGGTTGCCACGTACACTTCGAGGTTATCGGAGCGCACAATCCATTTGCGAAGAGCTGATCAATTTTCCCTCAGCCGATACCCGAATGCCTCTGCGAGATGATCTCCGGAGGTGTTTTCTTTTTGCTCGATATCAGCGATGGTTCGCGCGACCTTTAAAAGGCGGTGATATGACCGCGGAGAAAATGACTTTCCCTCAAGCGCGGCAAGAAAGCGGTCTCCCGACGCGTCAAGACGCAAAACGGCCGGGAGTTCTTTCGGCTGAATGGAGGCATTCGATCGTTCTCCACTTCCAAACCGCCGCTTTTGCATTTGCCGCGCGCGCTCAACGACAGTTCTGATTTTCGGCGTTGCGAGCCCGCTGCCTTCCGTGCTCCGCAACTTCTCGAGCGAAACTCGCTCAAGTTTTATCTGAATATCAATGCGGTCCAAGAGCGGTCCTGATATCCGTTTCTGATATCGCAGAACCTCTGCAGGCAAGCATTTGCAAGGGGTTTCGGGGCTCCCGAAATATCCGCATGGGCATGGATTCATGGCGGCGATCAGCATGAAGTTCGCGGGAAAAACAAAACTGCTTTTCGCTCGTGCGATTTTTATGGATCCGGTCTCGAGCGGTTCGCGAAGCGATTCAAGTGCGTTGCGATTAAATTCGGCAAGCTCGTCGAGGAAGAGCACGCCGCGATGTGCAAGGCTGACTTCGCCCGGCCGGGGCGTGAATCCCCCGCCGATCAGCGCTTGCAGTGAAATAGTCTGGTGCGGCGCACGGAACGGACGCTCGCGGACGAAACTGTCCGCGCCGAGGCCCGTTGCGCTCCAAATTTTCATCACCTCGATCGCCTCCGTTCGTTCGAGGTCGGGCATGATGCCGATTGCTGCGCGTGCAAGAAAACTCTTCCCCACTCCCGGCGGCCCCGTCATGAGGATATTATGACGGCCGCTCGCAGCGATGGTAAGCGCGCGTTTGGCATTTTCTTGATCTTTAATTTCGGAAAAATCAGGGAACAAACGCTGCGCACGCTGTTCATTCGAAAATTGCTGAGGAGAGATTGATATGCGTTCTTCTAAAAATGCGATCACTTCACGGAGATGTGCGAGCGGAATGACCGTGATCCCCGCGATGATAGCCGCCTCGTTTGCATTCGCAGCGGGAAGAAAAATAAATTTAAAACCTTTTTGCGCCGCTGTTTCGGCAATGTTCAAAGCGCCTACAATTGGACGCAGCCGTCCATCAAGCGCAAGTTCTCCTAAAAAGAGTTTATCGCTTGCATCAAATGCCTCGATCTGCCGGGTCGCTAAAAGATATCCGAGCGCAATGCTTAAATCATAATGCGAGCCCGCCTTTTTAATATGAGCCGGTGCGAGGTTGATTGTTATCTTTCTGTTTTCGCGGTTGGGAGATTTTACTCCGGAATTTTTTAGGGCGGAGTTTATTCTTTCCCTCGCCTCGTTAAGTGCTTTATCGGCGAGTCCGACAATTTCGAAACGGTGAAGGCCCACGCTTACGTCAGCCTCTACTTCTATAACCTTTGCATCAATACCCTCAAGCTCAGCAGAATATAATCGCGCGATATTTTTCCCCATGCCATATCAATAGCACATGAAGGATTAAAAAGAGATTAAAAACGTGAGCTAGGATGCTTTGCGTTCTAGTTTACAGGTCCTGCAGTAGCGCGATTCCGGATCGATGTTGAGAATCTCTTCTTCTATGTGCTTGCCACATGATTCACAGGTGCCATATTTCCCTTCTGCGATTTTTGCGAGAGCGATATCTATTTCATTCAAACGCTCTTTTAGTCCTTGCGCCGCGGCAAGCTGATTCCCAAATTCTTCCGCCTCATCAACTTCTTCGTCATAATGATCGGTGTCTCCACCGAAGTCAGTTGGCTTGGAATCCACATTCATTTCTTGAGAAATCAGCCCGCGTTCTTTTTCGAGCTTAGCCCTGTATTCGTCGATCTTTTTGTTATTCATGGTAAATAGCATAAAACTCCTCAATAATTAATAGGTCAATTTTCCGAAGGATCTTCATCCGGCAAAAATAAATGCGGCAATTAAGAAAATCTAGCAATTTCTTTATTTTTGCCGGATTGCCAGATTTTTGCCGCATTATATATTTAAAATCAAAATAACCCGATAACGCTGTTTTTACTGTGATAAACAAAAATGTTTGTCAAAAATGTTTGTCGCTAAACACTCATAATTATTTAAAAATGGGCATTTTAATTATTTAACGATGTTTAGCGCTAAACATCGTTAAATTGGAGAATACAATGATTTATGGTTGTTTGTCGCTAAACACTCATTAATTCAATTTAATAATTTTTTAAGGTCAAATTTTTATAATTATGGGATGTTTAGCGCTAAACATCCCATAAATGTCCATTCATAACAATCATTTAAAAACTGGCCGAGAAGGGGAGGAACGAGCTAGAAGACATCTAATTGGCTTAGAATATAAAATTCTAGCAACAAATTATAGAGAAGGCTTCGATGAAATTGATATCATTGCCAGAGATCCAGATGGCACTTTGGTTTTTTGCGAAGTTAAAACAGTTATTAAAGAATTATTAAATCTTTCTGAAGAATTTATGCCGGAGGATCATTTTAGCGGTAAAAAACTCTATAAAATAGAACGGGCCATTCAAAAAATTACCGCCAAAAGGCCTGATCTGGTTTTGGAAAATCGAGGTTGGCGCATTGATCTTATAGCCATCACCCTCGCAAAATGGAATATTCTCATTTTGAATCACTATAAGAATATATAGGGTAGCGTGGGACTTGACAGGTCGATGAGTGTCACATAGAATTACTTTGTACTAGGGTCCGCTTGGAAGCGGCCCTTTTTTAAAAAAATGTTAAACATCAAAGAACTTACAAAAGCATTGAAGCAAGTTGCAGACGAAAAAGGACTCGAACCCGATAAGGTTTTGGATGTCATTGAGTCTTCGATCGCGGCTGCGTACAAAAAAGAATATGGCGAGAGGGGAGAGGTTGTGAAATGCAAACTGGATCAGAAAACCGGCGAATTGAATTTTTGGCAGATCAAAACCGTTGTTGATGAAACCACGGTGCGCTTTGTTGACGAAGAAGAAGCTGCTGCGGAAGAAGCCGCGAAAGATCAGGAGAAAAAAGAACCTGTTCAAGCAATCGAGGAAGAAGACGAGCATAAGCTTCCGCGCTTCAATCCCGAGCGTCACATTACGCTCGAGGAGGCGAAAAAAATAAAAAAAGATGTGCAGCTCAACGATGAACTTTCGTTCCCGCTCGAATCGCATGAAGATTTCGGCCGCATCGCTGCGCAAACGGCGAAGCAGGTTATTTTGCAAAAACTCCGCGAATCGGAGCGCGATTCAATTTTGAATGAGTGGCGTGGGCGCGAAGGACAAATCGTAAGCGGTGTCGTGCAGCGTTTCGAGCGCGGAAATATTTTTATCGATCTTGGCCGTACGATCGGCGTGATGTTCGCGAACGAATCGATTCCGGGCGAACACTATCGATCGGGCGAGCGGCTGCGCTTCCTTGTGCTTGCCGTGCAGGAAGACACGCGCCTGCCGGGAATTATTCTTTCGCGTTCGCATCCGAAGTTCGTAACCGAGCTTTTCCGTATGGAGGTTCCTGAGTTGGCGGAGAATGCGGTTGAGATCCGTTCGATTGCGCGAGAGCCCGGCAATCGAACGAAGATCGCCGTTGCTTCGAACACCGAAGGCGTCGATCCGGTCGGCGCGCTCGTGGGTCAGCGCGGTACGCGCGTAATGGCGGTGAACAATGAGCTTGGCAACGAGAAAATCGATATCGCCGAATGGTCGGATGATCCCGAGAGATTTATCGCGAACGCACTTTCGCCGGCGAAAGTCGAGCGTGTGGAAATTTTACCGCGTCGTGAAGCGCGCGCATATGTTCCCGAGAATCAGCTGAGCCTTGCAATTGGGAAAGGCGGACAGAACGTGCGTCTCGGCGCAAAGCTCACCGGGTGGAAGATCGACGTGCGCTCGCAGACGAATCCTGAAGAAGTGCAGGAAGGGGGAGTTGCTGGCCTCATCGACGATGAGGGCGGCAACGATCAGGTTCCGCCGGAAGACGAAGAGAAAGAAGACATCATCACTTAGCTGGGCATGCGGTTTATAATAGAAGTGTCGCAACCAAAATAAATTAGAACATCATCATGTCACCTTGGGAAAACGTTCCGCTTGGAGAAAAATCTCCGGAAGTGATCAACGTGATCATCGAAATTCCGCATGGAAGCCACAATAAATTTGAGTTCGACGAAGAGCTCGGCATTTTCAAATTGGATCGCGTGCTCTACTCGCCGTTTCATTATCCGCTCGATTACGGTTTCATCCCGGGCACCCGCTCCGAGGACGGAGATCATTTGGACGCACTCGTGATGGGCAGCGATCCGGTCCCGGCGGGACTTCTCGTGGAAGCCCGTCCCGTGGGCCTTTTCCGTATGATCGATGGCGGCGATCCGGATTTCAAGATTTTGGCAGTGCAGAAAAAGAACCCTCGTTTTGAGAAAATCCAGAATATAAAGGACATCGAAGAGTGGAATCCGCACTTGCTCAAAGAGGTCGCTCATTTCTTCGCCACCTATAAAGGACTTGAAGGGAAAAAAGTTGAGGTGCAGGGATGGGACGATGCTGCGGCCGCAAAAGAAGAGATCCAGAAAGCCGCCGCGGTATATGCGAAAGAAAACCACAAATAAACTTTTCAGCGCGCGAGCGCGTATACAAGTCAATGGAACAGGAAAATCAATACTTAATCCCCACCGTCATTGAAAAATCGCAGTTCGGCGAACGGGCGTACGATATTTACTCGCGTCTGCTTCGTGAGCGCATTATTTTTCTCGGCGGTCCGGTGAACGACGCGGTCGCAAACACGGTGATCGCGCAGCTTTTATTTCTCGATCATGAAGATCAGAAAAAAGATATTAAACTGTATATCAACAGCCCCGGCGGTTCGGTGACTGCGGGCATGGCGATCTACGACACGATGCAATTCGTAAAGGCAGATGTTTCGACGATCTGCATCGGCATCGCAGCATCGATGGGCGCATTTCTTCTTGCGGCTGGCGCGAAGGGAAAGCGGCTCGCATTGCCTAATTCGGAAATTCTTCTTCACCAGGTTGCCGTGGATTCGATCGGAGGACAGGCGACGGAAATTGAAATTTCTGCCCGGCAGATTCTCAAAACGAAACAGCGTTTGAATCAGATTCTCGCGAAGCATACAGGGCAGGGCCTTTCGAAAATCGAAAAAGATACGGAGCGGGATTTCTGGCTTTCGGCGGAAGAGGCGAAGACCTACGGTGTTGTGGATGAAATTGTGAAAAAATCCTAAAACGTTTCTTGACGAGAGCAAGGATGTGAGGCAATAAAAAACCCCGGCGTGATTCCGGGGCCTTTGCTTTTGTGAGGTGCAATTACTGCGGTTTTATGGGTACGATCGTGCTGTCATGTTCCAGCTTGAATGATGCTGGGCACGCGTCCGATCCGCAGATGATCGGAATCATGCCTCGCATCTGTTTCCGGGTAACAAGACCGAGCGTGCCGCATTCAGGACATGCAAGCACCGCCCAGTACGGATCGTCCGCATCTCCCACTTCGCCTGCGTTTTCAAGAATGAACACTGCGCCTGGTCCCATTTCTTCGGGAACCCACTCCGGAATTACATCAATCTCGCTTACCATGAAAACCTCCCTCGCCTTCCTTACTTATAATCATACATGCTAAAATCACTGTAATGCAAAAACGCGAAGAAAGAATTGAGGCATTGCTCGCCCGCAATGTCGAAGAGGTGATAGAAAAAGACCACTTGCGGAAAGCCCTGTTCTCCGGGAAAAAGCTCCGCATAAAATTCGGCATCGATCCGACCGGCGCAAAAATACACATTGGCCGCGCTGTCGCACTTTGGAAACTCCGCGAGTTTCAGGATTTGGGGCACAAAATCGTACTCATCATCGGTGATTTCACGGCCCAGATCGGCGATCCGTCGGATAAGCTCGAAAAGCGCCCGTTCCTTTCAAAAGAGCAGGTGAAGGCCAATTTGAAGTTATATCTCGCGCAAATTGGGAAAATTCTTGATCTCAAGAAAACCGAGGTGCAATATAACAGCAAATGGCTCGCCAAGTTGAATTTTCGGGAGATTTCGGAACTCGCCGAAATGTTCAGCTTCCAGCAAATCCTCGAGCGCCGGAATTTTCGGGATCGCTGGGAGCGGCATCAGGAAATCAGCTTTCGCGAGGGATTGTACCCGCTTATGCAGGGGTACGATTCGGTTGCTGTGAAAGCGGATGTTGAGCTGGGCGGCACCGATCAGCTTTTCAACTTGATGGCCGGCCGGAAAATGCAGGAGCGTTACGGCCAAAAGCCCCAGGATGTGATGACGACGAAAATGATCGTCGGACTTGATGGCCGGAAAATGTCCACGAGCTGGGGGAATGTCATCAATATAATAGATGAGCCGGATGAGCAATTCGGGAAAATCATGTCGCTGCGCGACGAGTTGATCGCGGAATATTTTGAGGCTGCGACCGGCCTTTCGAACGAAGAAATTTCAAAAATAAAAGATGAACTGGCTCGCGCCCTGAACCCGAAAGCGCTCAAGGAGCGGTTGGCGTTTGAAGTCGTGAAGCGATATTACGACGAAAAAACTGCGCGCGCGGCAAAAGAACATTTCGCGAAGCTGTTCTCAAAAAATGAAATTCCAGAAGATATTCCGGAGCTCAAATTAAAAAAATCGGCGCAGAGCGTGGTGGATCTCGTGATTGCGTCGAGGGTGGTTCTGAGCAGGGGCGAGGCCAGACGGCTTATCGAACAGGGCGGATTTGATATAAATGGCATGGTTCATAAAGACCCGAAGGAGGAGATTGTGCCGCACAATGGCATGGTTCTTAAGGTGGGAAAGAGGCATTTTTTCAGGGTTACGCTTTAAAATAAGGAGAATAGCTCAAAAAGTTATCCACAGCTTACCCTTGTGGCATATTGTGAGGGGTGTATATTTATTGGGTAGCAGCTTGAAAAATTAATTACTCATTTCCAACAGCTTAAGAGCTGCCACAAAATACTTTCCAATTTATTTTTTCGCCTTACAGGCCACAGCATTTATTTTTCCCCATCTAGGGTCGTTCATCTGAACGACCCTTTCCTTTTATTTACATTTTTCGGGAATGAAGTATAACCATAAGCAGGGAGGTGTTCGATGCCGGCGCAATATTTGCCGATCGAAAGCGCAATTCAATTACTAGAGATAGAACTCGTACGCAAACGTGGTTTTACCAAGAAAGTCGGCCTTTGTCATTTTCGTGAAGCCACAAAAGACGAAACTCTGATCCCGCCGCGCGTGCGGCCGGGGCGGGAGCTCGGCTTCGTTTTTACGAAAGATCGATTCACTGCCGTCATTTGGACTGGATGGCTCCCCGGCGAGAAGCGAAGCAGGGAACAGGATTCCGGCTGGATCGTCATCGAAGAAGATGGGAAAGGAATTTATTTTTCCCAGCTCCGTAGAACCAGAAACTTTATTGATCGCATTTTGATGGAAGCGAAAATTGCCCGGGCCCGGATCCGTACGCGGCCTGATTGTCCGCGGTGCGGGAATGCGATGAGCATTGTGCACGGAAAAGGTCTCGGATCCTGTTATTGGCGCTGCAAAGCATGCCAAACGCGAGAGGGCTGGGATCACGAAGCCTTCCTGAAACAATTGTCGAAAGAGGCGCTGGATTATCTCGCACGCAAACGGAAAAGACGTCGTACGTACTATCAAAAGAGACGCGGATTGGGTCTGCCGATCAGATCGGCTGTATTCACCCGTAAGAAGTGGATTAGGAAAGGCATTCCGATAGAAGGATTCTGAAAATAATCATCGATCGCGGGGCATAACAGCTCCGCGATTTCCTTTATTTTCAGGCCAACCAAGCGGTTGTAGCAAAAGCCGTAGGATGCCGGTATTACGTTCCATGATGCATTTTCATATTAAAAAAAGAACACGCAAAATTGCAGGCCTGCTTTTGATGTCGGCGCTTACCGTGATCGTTGCGGTTTCGGTTGCTGCAGCACAAACGGCAACGACTACGACCACTGCTACGAATGCGGGCGTACAGCCGCTTACCGTTTCTTGCAATGGAGTATTCGAGGTCAATTCCATTATGTGGAATTTGGGCGTCCAGGGCGGATTTCCGCCGATAACGATTCTTTGGTCCGGCGACCCCGGCGTTTCCGGAAGCAACCAATTTTCGGTCATCCAAATGAATCCCTCGGTGGGAACGCACACCGCTACCGTGCAAGTGACTGATGCGACCGGCGCTACGCAAACCGCAACGTGTTCCGCGGTCGCATTCACGACCGGCACCATTGCTTCGTCCACGAATCCTTCCGTTCCTGCCGGCGGACCGCCGCCGATATTCGCTCCGACTTCCACGCCTGTTACCCCTCCTCAAACACCCACCACCACACCAAATCCAAATCCTGTAGCGAATCCTGGCCAGGTTGGACTCACTATCAATAATTCAGTAAACAACGCAAATCCATCCGAAGGGGCAAACGTGACATACACGATCACGGTTTCTTCATTTGGTTCCGATTCGGCGCGCGGCGTCACGGTTACCGATTTGCTTCCGAGCGGTCTCACGCTGGTGAGTGCCACGCCTTCGAGCGGTAACTTTGCGAATGGCGTGTGGACGCTCGGTGATATGCCCTCGAACTCGACCGCGATTTTATCTATTATTGCCCGAGTGAACTCGGGAACTGCTGGAACAACGATCGCAAATACAGCAACGGTGCAGGCTTCGAATGCAGCTATCAATATCGGGCAGAACTCTTCGACTGCGGTAATAACAGTGGCATTTTCGCCGATTCCGGTTCCGCCGCCGCCTACTCCGGGATTCTTTGCGCAGTCACTTTCCATTGACCAAGCGGGAAACTTTTCGGGCGTCGGCATGAGGGTAACATCCGTCGATTCGAATTCATTCCAGGCAACTCTGTGGGGGATTACGTATACCGTTGAATGGTCCGGTGGTTTGCCGCAGGTTTTTATGAGTAACGGTGCGGCCGCCGCAATGAATACGATTCCGTCGCAAGTGTTGAGCGTGGGAGATACGGTAAATGTATCGGGAGCGGTGAGTGTGAATGCTCCGTTCACAGTTGGCGCGCGGGTAATTAGAGATGAAGTGGGATCAATCATGACGAATCCGGGGGGCACGATAGCAACGTCCACGGTGGTCACGACTACCGACAATAGCGAGAGCAGTGTTCAGGTCCAGCTCAATGCACTGACGACGCAAATCACGAATATTCAGACGCTTTTAATGAACATCGTAAATCGCGGCGGGAACCATCGGTAAGCGGAAAGCGGGAAAATGTGAAACGCTATAATGAGGAGGCATGAACCTCCTCATTATTGTTGATATCGTCTGCCAAATCGGCGCATGCCTGATCTTATTTTTTGCGGTGTACATTATGCTCCGTCCGATGATCAATGGCGCGATATATTTTCAAACGTCAAGTAAGAATGTTGAAGCCATTATCCGACTCGCTGAAATTACCCCGGGTGAAAAAGTAGCCGATCTCGGATCGGGCGATGGCCGGATATTAATTGCGCTCGCACGTGCCGGGGCTGAAGCGCATGGGTATGAAGTGAATCCAATTCTCATTATGCGATCACGGCGTGCGATACGCGAAGCCGGCCTTTCCGGAAAAGCATTCGTGCATTGGCGGAGTTTTTGGCGGGCCGATCTTTCGGATTACCGCACGATTGTTGTGTATGGCATTCCGTTCATCATGGGAAAACTCGGAAAAAAACTCACTGCGGAGCTGCCGCCCGGCACGAAAGTGATTTCAAATATTTTTACATTTCCGAATTTGAAGGAAATACAGGCGGAGGGCAGTGTGCGCCTGTATGCTATACTGGACGCATGAGAACCTTAACGCATCCCGACGCGCTTGAGAAATATAGTTTCGTGTGGACGGAGGTTCGGTTGATCATTGCCGCGGTATCGCTTGTGATTGGCGGATTCCCCGTTGTTTATGCATTATTGCCGATCCCGATTTTCTTCGGCCTCATCCGCGGACTCCTCGCGCTCGCGTGGGTCGTTTCGGGAGCTGCTTCGATTTATCTTCTATATCGCTGGAACAAAAATGGCCAGCGCTTGTTCGGCAAAAAAGATGCGCTCGATCTCACGGCGTTTTTCATCGCGATGATTTCGGGCATTAACCTTGGGCTTACGGGTTTGATCGGTTTGAATATCGGAATGGCGATCAGCTCGAACCGCATAGTTTTTGCAATCGTGGGACTTGCCTACATCGCATCGGCCGCGTACTTGTATCGGCGCTGGAGCGAGTCGGGGGAGAGGATGTTCGTCTGACTGAGCGGGTAACGGGAATCTCACTGCTCGCTCGGCATCCGCCTCGCTGCGCTTTTGGACCCCTCGGTTCCGAATAGTTCGCATCAGAATGCGAACCCTCCTACACGGGGAACCGATCGCGGTTCCCCGACCCCCTCCGCTCGTTCGATTCCCGATACGTACATGCAAACAAAAATAATGCTCCATGTGGAGTATTATTTTTGTTTGTTGAGCGGGTAACGGGAGTCGAACCCGTGACTTCACCTTGGAAGGGTGACGTAATACCGTTATACCATACCCGCGCGGCACCCATGTGCGCGTGCGATTCGATTTCCATTCTAGCCGGTTTGCGCTGAATTCTCAAGATTTTTGAGCGAATACGCCTTGCAAAAACGCCTCATTTTTGTTACAATGATTGCAATTGTAGATGTCAAATCTTTCGCGCCGCACGAAGATTATTATCGCTTTTGTCGCCGTCGTCCTTGCGGGATACGGCGTAGCGGTGTTTTGGGCGAATAAGAGCGAGGCCATCCCGGCGGATTTCACGGACGCCCGGATGCAGGGCGCAATCATTGCGCAAAATATCGTGAACACCTCAAAGCAATCCACTGATGATCTTGCGGAAATCAATCAATACGACAACGAAGGGAATTACACGCAGGCGCTCAAGCTCACGCAGAATCTTTTAGCTCAGAGCGAAGCGTTGCGCGATCAAGCCGTTCAACTTTCGGGGCAGATCGGCGAAATGACGAAAGCGCTTTCCGGCGTGAAATCGGTGGATGCGCGCCAGGCGGCGCTCGAATCTATTGCGAGCCGCCTCGCACTCATTAATCAGCTCATCAATTACAGCGGCGATCTTGCCCGCCTGCAGGGCGTTTTGCAGGCGCGTTTTTCTGGCGCGGGGCAGTCGCGCGGCGCCGTGCAGGGCCTTGTGAATCAGCTGAACACCGACGTGAACGCAATCAACAACTTCAACGCGCAGGCCACGCAGTCGATGGATCGATTTGATCAGATAGTGAAGAGCTAGTAGGATTATTGGTGCGTAGCGCAGCATATGCGCCTGTAGCTCAACGGTAGAGCAACCGTCTTATACACGGTCGGTTCCTGGTTCGAATCCAGGCGGGCGCACCACATTAAACCGGCGCAGAGGACGCAACTTCGTAAACGGAAAATTGCGCTACGTCCATGCTTTTCCATCCGTCGACGCGGAACGTCGTGATCCAGCCCGCCCATAATGCGGCGGTGGTATATTTTCCGGTCGGTATTCCATCCCGATCAATCCATTCGCTGTAAAGACGGAAATTATTACTGAGCTGCCCGCTGCTTGCGAGCGGATCGGCGTCGAGGTAGAGAAAATTTCGCGTGCAATCTTTTTCCAAAAGTGAAACGGCTTTTATCGCCACCCATTCGTTCTCTTTAATAGCGTAATCGAATTTTCGGTCGAGCTTGATGAAGTCGTAATCGGGGTGATCGAGTTCTTTGAAGGCGCTCGCTTCCAACCCGGCGTACGGAACCTGAAGTCCGATGCAGCTTGCCCGGGGATTGTGCGATCCGGTGTGCGCGCCGCCGCGAAGAATCCACGAGAGGGATGCGTGGGTCTTATTATAATCGCGCAGGCGCATACAGACTGTTGCTTCAATGTGCCTTAAATCTTTTTCGCTTCCGATGTATCCGTGCTCGCGCGCTCCGTTGCGCCACGTGTATGTTTGTTCTCCTCCGGCTTTTGCATAGAGGCGGATAGTCACGCCGTCCGGCGTGCCGTCGGCATATTGAATAGGCGCGCCGGCGAAGGTGAGAAATGCGATTTGATTTTCGCTTGCTCTACGTGCGGCCGATGTTGCCTCAAAGCGATCTTTTGATGCGGATTCGGGGTTCGTTACGTCGAGAAGGAAATGGTTGCCGTCGACGAGAGGCGTGAAAAGAGTTTCCATGCATACATATACCATTTGCAGGGTATTATGTTTCGTACGCAAGAAAAAACCGGGAATTGCTTCCCGGTTTTTTATGCAGCGCTTGGTTTTATCTTGAATGGCTTCAGGAGGTCGTAGAACTCGTCGCCTTCAAGCGTCTCTTTTTGAATCAGGGTGTCGGCGATTTTCTTGAGCGCCGGTTTGTGCGATTTCAAGATCCGTTCAGCGGTTGCGTATGCGTGTGCGAGGAATCCGCTTACCTGCTGGTCGATGTCGGCGGCAACCTTTTCCGAATAATCGCGCTCCGCGGAAATTTCGCGGCCGAGGAAGATCAAGTCCTCACTCTTGCCGAAGGTCATCGGTCCGAGTTCACTCATGCCATATTTCGTAACCAGGCGGCGGGCCAGGCTCGAGGCTTCCTTGAGATCGTTCGAAGCACCGGTTGAGACGTCGCCGAATGTGAGCTTTTCCGAAGCGTATCCGCCCATCATCATGGCGAGGTCGGCCAGGAATTGCGAGCGGGTCTTAAGATGCTGGTCTTCCGTGGGAAGCTTCATCGTATAGCCACCTGCAAAGCCGCGGCTGATAATCGAGACTTTCTGCACGGGGTCGGCGTTCTTCACGGCTGCCGCAACAAGAGCGTGGCCGCCTTCATGGTATGCGGTGATTTCTTTTTCTTTCGGGGAAATGACGCGGCTCTTGCGCTCGGGGCCGAGGATTACCTTCTCCGCAGCATCAAAAAGTTCGGGCTGACCGACGAGCTTTTTATTGTGGCGCGCGGCGATGATCGCCCCTTCATTCATGAGATTCGCAAGATCGGCGCCGGAGAAGCCGGGCGTGCGGATGGCAACTTTCCGAAGATCGATATTTTTCTCGAGCTGTTTGCCCTGGGCATGAATTTTCAAAATCGCCTCGCGGTCGTTCAGATCGGGAAGATCAAGAATGACGCGGCGGTCGAAGCGACCCGGGCGGAGAAGTGCGGGATCGAGAATGTCGGGGCGGTTCGTTGCGGCAAGCACGATCACGCGCGTGTCGCGGTCGAAGCCGTCCATTTCAACGAGAATCTGGTTCAGCGTTTGTTCGCGTTCATCGTTGCCACCGCCTAAGCCCGCGCCGCGCTGACGACCCACGGCATCGATTTCATCTATAAATAAGATGGAAGGAGCGGCGCGCTTCGCCGTCATGAAAGCGTCGCGCGTGCGCGAAGCACCGACGCCCACGAACATTTCAACGAACTCGGAGGCTGAAATATAGAAGAAGGGGACATTGCTTTCGCCAGCGACGGCGCGGGCGACGAGCGTCTTGCCGGTTCCCGGCGGACCCATTAAAAGAATGCCACGGGGAATGCGCGCGCCCAAGTCAAGAAACTTTTTAGGATTTTTTAAGAAATCGACAACTTCTATTAATTCTTCTTTCGCTTCCTTTAATCCGGCAACATCTTTAAAGAGTACGCGATCTTTGAAATTCGAAAGCCGCAAATTCGAGCGACCGAAGTTGAATGCCTGGTTCACGCCCGAGCGCGCCTGCCGGAACATCAGCCAGAACAAGACCCCAATCACGATGAGCGGAAGAAGCGTGGGAATGAGGATATCCGCCCAGAAGGCCACGCTCGACTGAGATTCGACTTGGACATTCACGGCTTGCAATGCCGTCGGGTCGACGCCGAAATTTTTGAGCGTGTCCGTAATCCCCGTCTCGGATTCTTTTTGCGCGACTGCTGCCGTACCGTCTTTTAGCGTGATATTCAGTTGATCGCCATTCACCCGAATTTCCTTTACGTTCCCCGAATTTATTTTTGACGCGAGATCGTTAAGGCTCAAAGTCTGCGGCGTCGTTTGCGGGCCGATGAAGAATGAAAAGAGAAGCGAGATCACGACGAGCGTAACCACGGCCCACAAAATATTTTTCGTCAGGTTGGACATGAAAGGTCTAAGTTTTTCTGATTATATCAACTTTATGGGGGCGCATCAAATAGAGACCCTATATTCTATATCTGTACGATGGGCGAAGTTCAATAGTTTCGCGGGAAAGCGGCGAAAGGTTGAAAAAAATCCCGAACCCGGGTAGATTTAGGACGCAGGACATAGCATGGAGACATTGGTGTAGCGGTAGCACTGCAGTTTGTGGCACTGCCGGCAGGGGTTCGAGTCCCCTATGTCTCCCACGGAAATATAAGAAGGGTATGTGTTTATCATCGCGCTAAGAATAGCGATTCCAAACACATACCCTTCTTATATTTCCGCGAGGGTGGCATTGTGGATGGACGAGAACCCGAGCAGCACCCCGTGTCGGAAGGCGCCCGCGCAGCGGGCGATATGGGAAACCGAGGGTTTCCCAGTCCGGGGGTCGGGGTGCTGCGAAAGGGTTCGAGTCCCCGGGTCGGTTATCCTTATTTTTGAGGTCAAGTTAAAATAAATGCGTGATCGAATATTATAAAAATCTTCCCCGAAAATGGATGGGCTCAGGCGCCCTATTTTTTGATGAAACTGATAAATTTTTAATCGTGAAGCCGACGTATAAATCAACATGGGAAATTCCTGGAGGTGGCATAGCCGAAGGAGAATCGCCTATAAATGCCATGAAGCGGGAAATAAAAGAGGAGCTTGGATTTGATGTTGTTGAGGCAAAATTACTTTGCGTCGAATATATCCCAAATGACGACGACAAGGGCGACCGAGTTCAATTTATATTTGATGGCGGAGTTCTAACGAAAGATCAAATTAAAACCATCCAGCTTCAAATAGAAGAATTAAGTGAATATAAATTTGTATCAGTAGAAGAATCGTTGAAATTGCTTGGAGAAAAATTACACCAGCGCGTTCCCGCCGCCACTCAGGCGCGAACTGAAAAGCGTATTATTTATCTTGAGAGTTTTCAAAATTGCAGCAATTAAATTATATGAAGATTTTAATCACCGGCATATCAGGAACAGGAAAATCAACGATAGCAAGCGCATTGAATGAAAGAGGAATCACTGCTATAGACCTTCATGACATACCTGGCATATTCTTTTGGCAGGATAAAACAACAAAACAGACAGTTGAATACACACCTGTTCATTCCAAAGAGTGGTTTGATACCGTGGATCGAATTTGCGACCTCGATAAAGTGAAAGAATTATTTGCCCAACAGGGCGATGTTGTGATGTCTGGTTCAACGAGCGGCAGTAATCAAAAAGATTTTTTCTCGCTTTTTGATAAAATTATCCTCCTGCAGTCCGATCCTCAAACCCTTGTTCATCGTCTGCAAACCAGAAATAACAAATCTGGATACGGAAAGACGCAGGCGGAACAGGAAGATAATATTGAATGGCAAAAAGAATACGACCCTTTACTCCTCTCGCTTGGCGCAATTCCCGTTAACACAGAGGGAAGTCTTGATGATGTGGTGAATAAGATTATTGAGATAATAAAGAAAGTCTAAGCATTATGGACTGGCACCCAATCATCGGAACCATCGGCGGCCTCCTTGCGCTTGGCGCGATCATTCCTTATATCAAGGATATTTTTCACGGGACAACTCGTCCGAATGTCGTATCGTATTCGATTTGGGCCGCGCTGCTTTTGATTTCGATACTGGCGCAGTGGAGTGCGGGCGCATCGTGGTCGATTCTGCTTCTTATCGGAGATTTTATCGGCACGAGCACGATCGTCGTTTTATGCTTCATCGGATATGGTTACAAAAAATATTCCTGGGTTGAATGGACATCGCTCATTCTCGCGGTGGTTGCAACGGTTGCGTGGCAGCTTACAAAAGAACCAGTCATCGCTCTCGTCTTCGCAATTATCGCAGATGCGTTGGCGGCATTGCCGACCTTAATGAAATCGATTCGCGATCCATGGTCCGAATTTCCTCTTACGTGGTTCATGATTGCTCTTGGCGCTCTCTTTAGTATTTTTTCATCAACTATTTATGACACTCCGAATTTATTATTTCCGTTTTACCTTTTAATTGTGAATGGCAGCATTGGTATCGCCGCGCTCATTGGACGGCGCATAAAACCTCGCACAAACGCAACCCTCTAACATTCTGCCTCCCCATCCGTTTTATCTATGCGGAACCTTGTCGGGCCCCGCATGGGGTACTTTATGAGGAAAAGAGAACAGATGAGATGAGCATTGCGACGACGGATTATGTTCGTTTTGCCGAATTGGTCCGAAAAGGCCTCAAAAGGAAGACAATAAAAGAAAACCCTCACCGCGTCGGAGCGGTGAGAGTGCAGCGTGACACCGTTCAGGCGGACATTCTTGGCATCGCGCTCGTTGGCGCTGTCGGGGTGCGGAAAGCGGTAAAGATCTCGAAATCGATCCGCGGCGATTTCGACGGGCTCGTTGATGAAATGGCAAAAGAACTGCGCCTGAGGCGCCAGCTTCTCGTCATGA
>Ga0070681_10000517_pt1 | contig 31540 bp, 20 predicted proteins | sample KBSC83BmetaG_FD_65650 | JGI IMG/M metagenome (GOLD analysis project Ga0070681, IMG submission 65650) | Corn rhizosphere microbial communities from Kellogg Biological Station, Michigan, USA - KBS C8-3B metaG | ecosystem: Host-associated > Plants > Roots > Rhizosphere | place: USA: Michigan...
AGGGCGACGAGTAGATTGGCGCTGACTCTCATTCGAGGCATCAATATGCGGTCGGCGCTTCTCGGCGGGCTACTGTGGAGTGTGTTGGCGGCCGCCGGAACGTGGTCGACCGCCGCGCCGCTGCCGGAACGCATTCAGGAGCACCACGGCGTGCTCTATCGCGGCAGGATCTATGTGGCCGGCGGCATCGATTCAACAAATCAGACGACGAAGGTCGTTTACCGATTCGATCCGCGCGGCAATGCGTGGGAGCGCGTGGCCGACCTGCCCGAGCCGCGCCATCACATGCCGCTCGTCGTCGCGAACGATTCACTGTACGCCGTCGGCGGTTTCGACGATGGCGTGCGCTTCACTCCCAAGGCGACGCTCTGGCTCTACCGCGCCGATCGCAATGCGTGGGAACCGCGTGCGCCGCTTCCCGCGCCACGCGGCGCGTCGGCCGCGGGGATTGTCGATGGCAAGATCGTCGTGGTCGGAGGTTTTGGCGAGCTGCGCGCGCTGCTCGCGCCGACGATCGTCTACGATCCGCGCACGAACAGTTGGTCGACTCACGCCGACATGCCGACCAAGCGCGATCATCTCGAGGCGCAGGTCGTGAACGGCATTCTGTACGCGATCGGCGGACGGCCGATCAGTCCGGCCGGAAATCTCGACGTCGTTGAAGCCTACGATCTGCGCGCGGATCGATGGACGACGAAGGCGCCAATGCCGAGTCGGCGCGGCGGGCTCGCGTCAGCGGTGCTCGACGGAAAGATCCACACGTTCGGCGGCGAGCGCGCCGACGGCGTGTTCGACAATCATGAGGTGTACGATCCGTCGGCGAATTCGTGGAGCGTGGAAATACCCATGCCCACGGCGCGTCACGGCCTCGCCGCGGTCACAGCGAACGGAAAGATCTACGTGATCGGTGGTGGCCCGCGGCAAGGTTTTGCGCAGACGAGCGTCGTCGAGGTGTGGAATCCGTGAGGCGTGCTCGGTCGCGAAGCTACTCTCTGGTCGTCGCGTACAAGTACTGATCTAGAATCACACCCCTCTTGATCGCGCTCCGAGGCATGAATGCCTCGCGTCGATAGCCGGCCTTCTCGAGCGCGCGGCGGGATCCAGTATTTTCCGCGAACGGAATCGCGAAGACGCGAACCAAACCGATCGTGGTGAGCGCATGCGTCGTGGCGAGCTTGATCGCCGCCGTGACGATGCCGCGGCCCCAGAACTCCTCTCCGAGCCAGTATCCCAACTCGGCGCCGATGCGCTCGATGTCCGTTCCGATGGTCAGCGAAATGCCGCCGACCGCCTCGCCGCCGACGTCGATCGCGTAACTTGGTTGTCCGTTCGCGACCACCTGTGCCACGAGGTCCGCGGCCGCGGCCTCGGTGTAGGGCGACGGAAACCGATCGCGCATGTTCGCCCAGATCTTCGGGTTGTTTCCGTTGCGCGCCAGGCTTCGCTCGTCGCCGGGCCGCAGCGAGCGGACCGTACATTGTGCAGAATGAAGTTCCATTGGGCGAACTCTAGATCATCCGGCCGCGCCGAACCAGCGCATCCTCTCGCCGCCCGCCGCAGAGTGCGCTACAATCTGGCACCCCAATAATCGAAGCTTGGAGGCTCAATGACTCGCCACGTTCGCGCCGTTCTCGGGCCGGCCGCGATCCTCACACTCGCAAGTCATCTCGCGATCGCTCAGGGCGCGACGCCTGTCGCGCAGCAATTCGAGAAGCTGCACTTCCGCTCGATCGGACCGGCGATCATGTCGGGACGTATTTCGGATCTCGCCGTGTACGAAAAGAACACGGCGATCTGGTACGTCGGCACGGCGCACGGCGGCGTGTGGAAGACGACGAGCAACGGCGCGCATTTCACGCCGCTGCTTCAGGACAAGGGCCTTCTCGCGATCGGCGACGTGACCGTCTCGCAGTCGAACCCCGACGTCATCTGGGTCGGCAGCGGTGAGGCGAACAATCGTCAGACGACGTCGTGGGGCGACGGTGTGTGGAAGTCGACCGACGGCGGCAAGACGTTCGAGAACGTCGGCCTGAAAAACTCGAAACACATCAATCGCATTCTCATCGATCCGAGCAACAACGACGTCGTGCTCGTCGCGGCAGTCGGATCGATCTTCGGCCCCGGAGGCGATCGCGGCATCTATAAGACGACCGATGCGGGGAAAACCTGGAGGCGCGTGCTCTTCGTCGACGACGAAACGGGCGCGAACGATCTCGTGATGTCGTACACGGATCCGAAGACGCTCTACGCCTCGACGTACCAGCGCCGACGCAGCGCGTGTTGCGTGAACGGCGGTGGTCCCGGCAGTGGCGTCTGGAAATCGATCGACGGCGGCGACACATGGACGCGCCTCACGACCGGGCTGCCGAGCGGCCCACTCGGCCGCATCGGTTTGGACACCTATCGCAAGGACGGCAACATCGTCTACGCGTCCATTGAAGCACAGGGACCGCCGGGCGGCCGAGGTGGTCGCGGCGGTGAAGCGGCGGATACGTCGACGGAAACTGGGCGTGCGGCGGGAGGTCGTGGTGGACGCGGCGGACGCGGTGCTGGTGGCGGTGGCGGCGCGGCAGCGGATGTCGGCGAGAGCGGCCTCTATCGCTCGGACGACGCTGGGCAGACCTGGAAGAAGGTGAGCTCGACGAATCCGCGTCCGCTCTACTTCAGCCAGGTGCGCGTCGATCCGAACAATCCGGACCGCGTGTTCCAGGGCGGCGTGAAGATGTCGCTCACGATCGATGGCGGAAAAACCACTGAAGGTCAGGCGTCGCTTGCCGCGCACGACGACGTCCACGCGATCTGGCTCGATCCGAGCAACTCGGATCACATGATGATCGGCGACGACGGCGGCGTCAGCGTGTCGTACGACGGATCGAAGACGTGGAATTTCTTCGCGAACATTCCTGTGGGTTTGTTCTACCACGTCGGCTACGACATGTCGTACCCGTTCAACATCTGCGGCGGGATGCAGGACAACTACGACTGGTGCGGTCCGAGCGCGTCGCGCTTCTCCAACGGCATCATGAGCTCGGAGTGGTTCCAGATTCAGGGCGGTGACGGCTTCGTCGCCATTCCGGACAAGAAGGACTCGCGCTGGGTGTACAGCGAGACGCAGGACGGCAACATCATTCGCCGAAACAAGATCACGGGCGAGTCGAAGCAAATTCGGCCGACGCCGATCAGCGTGACGCCAGCGCCCAAAACTGGCGAGACATTCCGATGGGAATGGGACACGCCGATGATCATCTCGCCGAATGATCCGACGGCGCTCATCGTCGCGGCGAATCGCGTGTTCATCTCCCACGACCGCGGCGACTCGTGGGCGATGATCAGCCCTGACCTCACGTCGAACGCGAATCGCGACACCATCGTCACGATGGGACTCAAGGGTTCGGACATTCGCATCTCACGCGACGACGGCGTGTCGCAGTGGCCGGCGATCGTGACGCTCGCTGAATCGCCGAAGCAGGCGGGCGTCTACTACACCGGCAGTGACGATGGCCTCGTCCACGTCTCGAAGGACGGCGGCAAGAGCTGGACGAACATCACCAAGAACCTGCCCGGTATGCCCGCGGGCGGATGGGTGAGCAAGGTTGCGCCGAGCGCGTATGACGCAGCGACGGTCTACGTGACGGTCGACAATCATCGCTTGAACGACTTCGCGCCCTATGTCTGGGCGAGCAACGACTACGGCGCAACGTTCCACTCGATCGTGAACAATCTCTCGGGCGAAGTCATCAAGACGCTCACCGAAGATCAGAAGAACCGCGACGTGCTCTACATCGGCACGGAGACGGGCATCTTCCTGACGCTCGATCGCGGCAAGACGTGGGCGCGCCTCAAGGCGAACCTGCCGACGGTGCGTGTCGACGAGATGACGCTTCACTCGCGCGACAACGCGATGATCGTCGCGACGCACGGCCGCGCGATCTGGGTGCTCGACCATCTCGAGCCGATTCAGGAGTATACCGCGGCACAGAACGCCGGCGCGAAGCTCTTCTCGGTTCCGACGGCGCTCGAGTGGCGCACGAAGGACGACCGCAACGACGAGTTCTGGGGCCACCAATACTTCCTCGGCGAGAATCCGCCGAACGAAGCGGTCGTTCAGTATTTACTCAAGTCGCCGATGAGCGACCTGACCCTGCGCGTCAACGATGCCGCCGGAAAAACCGTTCGCGTCGTGAAGATTCCCAACGCGAAGAGCCAGGCCGGCATTCAGACGACGTGTTGGGACATGCGCGGCGAGCCGATCACCGCGGCGCTGGATTCAGCCGCGGGCGGCGGCCGAGGTGGCCGAGGCGGCGGCGGTGGTGGCGGACGAGGTGGTCGCGGCGGTTCGGTGGTGCCGGGAGTTCCGCAACCGGTTCCGTCGGCCGGCTATCTCCCGGTCGATCCGTGCGCGGTGCAGAGCGACAGCGGCGCCGCTGCTGGTCGTGGAGGCGGTGGTGGATTTGGCGGCGGCGGTGGACTCGGTGGGCCGGCGCCGTACGTCATGCCCGGCACGTACACCGTCGCGCTCATGTCGGGCACGAAGGTGCTCGATTCGAAGCCGCTCAAGCTGGTGTTCGATCCCGACGTTCATTTCGCCGCCGGTGAACATGAGCGCTACAACGCGATCGTCATGGATCTTCACGCGATCCAGCGTCGTGGCGTCGCGATGGCGACCGCGCTCAACACGTTGTACCCGCAGATGGCCGATGCCGCAAAGGCGATCGGCGAAAAGAGCGACATCCCGGCGAACGTGAAGGTGCAATTCGAATCCTTGAATAAGGAGTTCGATGGAGTTCGCAAGAAGTTCGGCGTGCCGATCAACGCCGGCGCCGGCGGCCGAGGCGGCGGCGGTGGTCGCGGCGGCGCGGCGGATCCGGAGAACGTGCTCGCCAAGACGTCGACGCTGAAGACGCAGCTCGCGAACGTGTGGGAAGCTCCGAGCCCAGCCTCGGTTCGCGAGTACAACGCGCTGAAGCTCGCGCTGCCGAAGGCAGTCGCCGACGGGAATGCGTTGCTCGGAAAAGCGAAAGGTGTGAGCGATGCTCTCGCCAAGTATGGCGTGACTTTAAAGATTCCTGATAGTGTGAAATAGACGCCTGTCACGGAAAGGCACGGACACAGACGGGCGGGCACAGAAGGGCGAAAATGTGTTCTCTAAGAAAAGCCGCTCGGGACGCTAATGGTTGCGTTCCGAGCGGCTTTGCCAAATAGCGGGTTTCTTCGCCGTTCCGTGAGGACCCGTCTGTGCCCGTGTCCGTCCGTGGTAAGTCGTTGTGTTGGCTATCTCACTGCACTCTGAACTCTCTCCGCAAACTGCACAGCGATTCGCTCCTGTAGCGATTGATCATCGACAGGCGAGCAGTCGAATCGCTCCCACGATAGCGCGTGTCCGCCGGTCGTCTCGATCAAGCGAAGCGTGATGCGAAGGCCGGTCTCGGTTCGACGCAGACTGCCCTCGATCGCATGTGAGATCCCAAGCTCGTTGCGCAGCACCGTGAGACCCGGATCGATTCCCAGCGCGAACGACGCCGTGCGCGATACGACACGGAGCCCTGTCATCGGCAGCAGCGCACAGATGATCTCCTCCGCGAGACCCTCAGACCACGAGTGATAATCCTCCGGCTCGCGGTTCGGACCGAGTAGCGCCAACGGAAGTACCGCGATCGATGGCGACGTGTGTGTATCGGCGGCGCCGGGTTGAACCGTGGACTGCACCGCGATCGACGGCTTTGGCTGCGGCACTGCCGTCGCATGCGCATCTCTGCGCAGGCGGTCGGCCAGCTCGAGCACTTCGCGATCAGCCGGCATCTCGAGCTCTTCGGCCATGAGTGCCTCGAAAACCCCGGCATGCCTGATCGCAGCAACTCGATCGCCCGCCGCGGCGAGCGCCTGCATCAACGCCAAAGCGACGCGGCCGTTCAGTGGGTCGTCGGCGGCTCGGCGCCGCCACCAGGTCGCGGCCTCGCCATGGGCACCGCGCACGTCCGCGTCGCGCGCGAGTCCTTCGAGCGCGTCGTGTAAACGGTGCTGCAGCGCCCCGCGCTCATCGTCGGCCCAGCGCTCGAACTCGGGCGCGCTCGACAGACGGAAGCCGTCGAGAAAGGGACCGTGATACAACCCGACCGCGTGCGCCGAGTCGCCGCGAGCGAGCGCGGCGTCGAACTCCGTTGCGTCGCACCACACGTGATCCGTATTGAGCCGCAGCTCCTGCGTTCCGACGATTGACTCGTCCGTGCCGAGGTCGCGGCGCAACGCGTAGAGCGCCTGCGTCACGACGCGCCGGCCCTGCTCGTCGTCGGCGTCCGGCCAGAGCAGACCAAGCAACTTCGCGCGGGTTGCCCCCCGCTTTCCGCCGCGCGCGACGAGCACGAGTACGGCGAGACGGCGTGGTTGGGCGACGGAACCGCTCAGAAGCCCGTCTGCCCCATGGACGGACAAGCTCCCGAAGGTGAGCAATCTCAACACGTTGCGTGAGGTGATTCCGGGGTGATTCAGCGGAGAGCGTGGGGTGACCCCGCCGGCCAAAATACCCCGCGTTCGAGCGACCGACAATGCGCGCCGATCGCGTTTTCTAATCCAACACGAATTTCTCGGAGACTTCCGATGCACGAATCAGAGATTGCCCTCGTCCAGGACAGCTGGGAAAGGGTCGTACCGATCGCGGACACCGCCGCGAGGCTGTTCTACAACCGATTGTTCGACATCGACCCGTCGCTCAAAGAGCTCTTTTCGCAGACGGATATGACCGAACAGCGAAAGAAGCTGATGCAGATCATCACCGTCGCCGTCCGTGGACTTCAGCGGATCGACGAGTTGCTGCCCGCCATCGAGGCGATGGGACGCCGGCACAGCGGCTACGGGGTGAAGGAGGAGCACTATACGACGGTCGCCACCGCGCTGCTCTGGACCCTGGAGCAGGGGCTCGGCCCGGCGTTCACGCCCGATGTTCGTTCGGCATGGGTCGAGACGTACACGATCCTCGCCGCTGTCATGCAGCGCGGCGCGAGGCTGGCCGCATGATGCCAATTCGAGTGCTGGATGCCGGCCGCCGATGGCTCAATATTTCGAGCCGCACGCCCAGGGCTAAGGCGCGACGTCGCGCCGGCATCCAGCTTCGAGGTCGCATGTCTCCGGAATCAGAACAGCTCGTTCGCGAAAGTTGGGAAGCGCTGCAGCCCGCGGGTGACACGCTGGTCGCCAGCTTCTATTCGAAGCTGTTCGAGTCCAACCCGGCGCTCGAGAAGCTGTTTTCGCCCACGGACATGAAGGAGCAGCGCCGCAAGTTCGTGGTCATGCTGTCGGAGATCGTTCGTGTCATCGACACGCCGGATCTTCTGATCAGCGAAGTCGCGGCGTCGGGGCGGCGACACGTCGGCTACGGCGTTTCGGATCGCGACTACGAGGACGTTGGCGCCGCGCTGCTCTGGGCCATCGGCAACGCACTCGGCGACCGGTCGTCTCCGGAGATTCTCTCGGCGTGGCGCGAGGCGTACGATCTCCTTGCCGCGGTCATGCGCCGCGCGGCCACTCGCACGAGCGGAGCGAGCTTTCCCGCGGTGTCGATGCCGCCGGAATCAGGGCGATAGCGAGTCGAGTCGCGCTTTGATCGCGGGGTCTGCGTTGCGCCACGCGCGACGCACGTACGCGGCGTAGACATGCGCGCTGTCGCTCTCGCCGGCAGCCGCGAAAGAGCGAGCCAGCCACCAGTCGATCTCGCTGTGCGGCACGTAGCGCCCCATCGCGTCGAGCGCCGTGAGTCGCGCATCGCGCAGTGTCGCGATTGCGTCGTCGTAATGCCGCTCTGCGTCCTGCGCTCGGGCAAGCTCGATGTTCGTTCGGGTCCACGCGCCCGCGGCCCACTCGGCGGCGCGAAGCTCGCGCTCGGCGTCCGCCCATCGATGCTGCGCGGAGAACAACATCCCCAGCACATGGTGCTGAAGAAGTTTGTCTCGTCCGTAGTAGCTCTGATTTCCGGCCCGAGTGATGGAGTCGACGAGCGCTCGGGCTGCTGACGTATCACCGGCGCGAACCAGCGCGTCTGCTTCGAGCGCGTGGGCCCACGAGAAGCCGCGTGCTTCGGGCGGCGTGAGCTGTCCCGACTTCGACGAACCCTTCGGATGTCCGGCGAACTCGAAGATCGCGCGAGCTGCGCTCAGATGACCGGTGCGCGCCAGCCCATCTGCACGCACGAGTGACAGTCCGTTCATCCGGGAGATGGCAAGCTCGTTGGTCGACGCGATGAACTGGCCGCGCTCGCGATGCAACATTAGTGTGAGGTCGATGACGCCGTCCGCGAGGACTGGATCGGACGACTTCCGCCACGCCGCGATGAGCGAATCGACGATGTCGAATCGACGGGCGGCGAGCATCGTGCGGCCAAAGTCGACGGCGGCCGGTGAGTCTTTCGACAGCGCAACGAGGTGCAATCCAGCGTCGACCGCCTCGCCCGACTTCCCGGTCGCCGCGAGCGTCGCCGACAGATTCCGCCACGCAGCAGGAAGGTCGGGCTGCAGCGCGATCCACCGCCGCGCGGACGCTTCCGCACCGGCGCGATCGCCGAGCGCGAGTCGTATTCGCGACAGGCGCCATAGCACTTCGCACGGCGTGCACGGCCCGTCGCCCGCCGCCATCGCGAGCGAATCGAGCGCGAGCTCGCGAACGAGCACACTCTCGGCTTCCGCCCATCGGCCGTGGTACGAGAAGAGATCGGCGCGCGCGCTGTAGGCCCTCGGGTCGTGCGGAAATCGCTCGAGCAATCGTTTGCTCAGCGCATCCGCGCGCGACGACTCGCCCAGACTATCGGCATTCACGAGCTGGTCATTGAGGCGCTCGAACTCGGGCAAACGTCCCTCGTGTCGAGACTCCAGCGCCGCCAGACGACGGTCGGTCATCGTGTCGCCGAGCCAACCAGCGACGCTGCGTCGCATGCGAATGGCTTGCACGAACTCGGAGTCGAGCGCGATGGCCGCGTCGAACTCCTGTGCGGCAGGCCCTGATTGCTCGGCGTCGGCGGCCAACATGCCGCGAATGAAATGTCGATACGCTTCGGGACTTCGCGTCTCGATGCCTGAGAACCGCGGCGTCTTGTTGCCGGGCAGCGCATCGAGCAACGACGCGAGTCGCGTCGCCGCTAGCTGACCGAGCTCGATCGGATTCGAGCTCATGATCGTGAAGCTCTCGGCCGGCTTGGTGCCGCGCACGTTGTGAATCGTGACGTCGAGCAGATAGCCGCCCTGCGCGGCCGAGATGCCGCCGGTGATTGCCCACGCTGCGCCGACGCGCCGCGCGACGTCGACCGCTTGATCGTCACTGAGGCGCGCCGAGCTCGAACCAGCCAGTCGCACGACGACATCGCGCACGCGCGACGGCGCAACGACTTCGACGCCGCCCATGCCGCCGAGATCGGTCGCGATCATGCGAGGGAGACCGGCGCGCAGCCAGTCGAGCGAGCTGTCGCCTCGCACGTCATCGATCGACGTGACGGCGACGATCGGCAACTTTGCCTCGGCGGCCACGACACTGGGTCGGCGAGCCGTCCACACGGCGACGATGATTGCGGCCGCTGCGCTAGCCAACGCGATGAGCGACCAGCGCTTGGTCGCACGAACGGCGGCGCGCGAGTCGGTTGTTCGCCGCGGTGCGTTCGACGGCACCGTGACGGAGGCTTCGGTCGTCAACGGCGTCGCGACAGGCAGCGCGTTGAGCTGATCGCGAATCGTTGCCGAGAGAACTGTTATTGAAGAGTCGATCGCGACGCCGTACGTGTCGTTGAGAAGCGCGCGAATCCGGTCGTATGCATTCAGCGCACTCGTGAGTGCGGCGGCCGTTCCTGGGCCGGCGTGCGCACCCACCAAAGTCGAAGCGGCGCGGGTCGATCTTGGTGCAGTTTCAACCCACCGCTCCGCGAGAGCTGTCGCGGCGTTCCACTCACGCGCGTTGATCAACACCGGAACGTGGCGCTCACAGAGCTCGAGGAACTGTCGTTCCAGGCGCGCACGTTCGCGACCGACCCACGCATCGAACTCGGGAGCGTCGGGAACATAGATGCCAGCGAGCAGTGGCCCACCGTACAGGGTTGCCGCGCGCGCGTCGTCGTGAACTTCGCAGGCCGCGGTGAACTGGACGACATCGACTTCCAGTCGTGCCTCAGCGGCAAGCTCGACGTGGTCTCGCCGCGATGTGATGGCGTCGGGACCGAGCAGTGATCGGAGCCCGGACAGCGCGTTGCTCAGCGAGTGGCGAGCTCGATCCTCTGTCTCGCCGCCCCAGAACATCTCGAGCAAGACCTCGCGCGATACCGGTCTCGTCGAGAGCGCCAACACGGTCAACACCGCCAGGTGCCGAGGACGCACCGACGCCGGCGACTCCGTCTCACCGGCAACCGTCGCGAGCGTGAGTTGCCCGAGCGAACGAAGCCGGAAGTATCGACTAGTCAACATGTTGACATGGTGAGATCGCGCGGATCGGGCGCGCCTAATATAGCGCCGGTTCACGGGCTCCGCAGTAAAGGCGACGCACCATTCGGAGGTTGAAGACACATGCTCGGATCGTTTGCTCCCCGGCTCGACCGCACCATGAGAGCGCTGTCGCTGGCGACAGTCATCATGGCGGCCGGCACGGTATCCGCCGCGCCGGCCAAGGCGCAGGGCTTGATCGATCGCGTCAAACAGAAAGTGAAGGACAAGACCGACGCGGTCACCGACAGCATTGCCGACGCGAAGATCGACAAGGCGACCGGTGCCGTCATGTGCGCTGCGAGCAACTCGGCGTGCATCAAGAAGGCGACGGATTCGGGGAAGCAAGTCGAGATAGTAGACAGCAAAGGCAAGCGCGTTTCCGCGGCCGACTCGGCGAAGGCGATGAACGCGGCAGGGGTTGAGTCGTCAGCGGCGGCGACGAGCGATGCGGGCAACACGAGCAGCGCGGGCCCGCCGTCGTCGCAGGGATTTGGCGACGTCCTCGTCAACTACGACTTCGTTCCCGGCGACCGCGTGATCTTCGCCGAAGACTTCGCGCGGGATCCGATCGGCGATTTCCCGAAGCGGCTGGAGCTGAAGAACGGCAACTTCGAAGTCGCGAAATGGCAGGGACAGCAGTATCTGCGCACGAACAGCGGCGGCGCCGTCATTCTTCCGCTGCCTGAAGTTCTGCCGTCGCGCTTCACCTTCGAGGCGGACTACCACGGCTCCGGCGGTTGGAACCTCGAGGTCTACTTCGCGGATCCCGACAAGGTCGACGATCTGGTGCTCGCGAGTTGGGGGATGAACAGTGGTCAGCTGGCCGGTGGCCTCAACCACGTCAACTCATCGTCGGAGGTGCCCGACGGCGCCGTGAAGAACATCAATCACGTCGCGGTGATGGCCGACGGGAAGTACGTGAAGACATACTTGAACGGCGTTCGCGTGACGAACGTTCCGAACGCCGATATCGGTCGCGGCAAGGTCGTCGTCGTGAGCGTTCCGGGAAGCAACGACGAACCGGGATTCCTCTCGAACATTCGCATCGCGGCGGGCGGCAAGCCGCTCTATGACGCGATCATGGCCGACGGTCGCGTTGCGACGCACGGCATTCTCTTCGACACAGGCAGCGATCGCATTCGCGCCGAGTCGAAGCCGACGCTCGACATGATCGGCCAGATGCTGAATCAGCACGCCGATCTCAAGCTCACGATCGAAGGCCACACCGACAACGTCGGCAGCGCCACGTCGAACCAGACGCTGAGCGACAAGCGCGCGGCCGCTGTGCGTCAGTTCCTGATCTCGACCTACCACATCGACGGCGGACGTCTGACGAGCAAAGGCCTGGGTGCAACGAAGCCGGCGGTTTCAAACGACACGCCGGAAGGCCGTCAGCAGAATCGTCGCGTGGAGCTCGTGAAGGCATAGAGCTGTCATCCTGAGGGAGCCCTTCGCTTCGCTCGAGGGCAGGCTTCGCGACCGAAGGACCTATCGTCTGGTCATTGACTTATATCAGTCCACAAATGACAGTTCTTAAAATCCTTGCGCCTGTCTGCATGATCGTCGCGTCCTCCCTCATTCTGGCAGCGAAAATGCCACCGGGCACCGTGACCGGCTTCAACATCTCCGCCGATCCACGCTCGTACTCCGGCAGCTGCCCCGCCACGATCGGCTGGAAAGTGACGATCCACGTCAACCGTCCGCCGGTGCAGGCCGAATATCGCTGGGAGCGTTCAGACGGCGCGAAGGGTCCGACGCGCAAGATGACGATCTCCGACAAAACCGCCGAGGTGACCGAGACGTGGCAGCTCGGCGGCTCGGGCGCGCGCCTCAACGTGTGGGAGAAAGTCCACGTGCTCTCGCCGGTCGACAAGACATCCGGCTTTGCACAGGTGCGAATCACCTGCTCGTAAGTCGGCGAAATGCGATTCACAGCGGTCCTGCTGCTGGCGAACGCGGGAATGGCGCCAGCACAACGCCCCGCAGGCAGCGTCGACACGCCGGCCAACACTGCGCTGACCAAGGGCGACACTGCGATTCTCAATTGGCGTACCGGTCTCGAAGTCAGCGTGCACGGTGGCGCGTGGGATCACTCGTTGACCGTGCCGCTGTCGAAGGTGCAATGCCCGCCGAGCACGACGTCTCCGTGCGCCGCGGGAAGCGCCGTGGCCGTGGACGTTCGCTTTCCGCCTGTCGCGCAGGCGACCGACCTATCGAAGGTGCACGCCGAGCTTGGCGAGATCCCTGGTGCGACGGGGAATCGCTACGAAGTCCGTCTCGTTCGAAGTCTCTCGAGTCCTCTCTGCGACGCCGGGTTCGTCACCTCGTCGGCCTACGCCAGCGCGCGCATGGCGATCAACGTCGGCGCGCCGGGTCCACCGTTGCCGCTCACCTGCCGTTGGACGGCGCTCATCGGAGTTCCAGATCCAGCCAATGCGTCGCACGTCACGGTCGTTTGGTCGGACACCGTCGTCGTGCAACTCACCTCTAAGCTGTAGCAGAAATATGAAAACACAAATGTCCGTTGCTTGCTCGCTGCTGCTCGTCGCGGCAGCGGGTGCGGTTGCTCAAGGCACGAATCCGGAACACATGCCCGGGACCGTGACCGTCACCAACCAGATCACCAACCAGCAAGGACTCACGGCGGCACAGCGTGCTGCGGCAACCGCCACGGCGAACCGAGTCATCGCGATTCTTCGTCGTAACCCGATGATCGCGAATCCAGTCGGTCACACCGTGGGTATTCGAGCAACTGCGTTCGCCCGGCTGCCAGGCGACGCGCCGAACGTCCCGTACCACGTCATCGTCTTCGTTCGATCACGGTACTTCGCGTTGCGCGACAACGGTCGCGGCGGCAAGGTCGTCGACGCCGACGCAATCGATCTCGATTTCACGGTTGGCGTGAACACCGCGGGCTATCCGGCGGAGATGGAGAACACCGACGCCGAGCTCGATCATGGCACGCGTGTGATGGGGGCGGATGAAGGCGGACAAGAGACCTATCGACCTACCGGAACGTTCCACGGCAAGCCGTTCTACGGCGGATCGTGCACGTATCTCGCTCATCGGCCGGCGGCGCCGATCATTCCGGTCACGAAAGAGCGGTACCTGAACATCAAGCTGCTCGAGCTGCGCGGATCGCAGGCGTTTCACGACAAACAACGCGCGCAGGACGGCACGTACTCCTCGAACAAGCAGCTCCAGGATTTCCTCCGCGGCCGCCCCGAGCGTGAAGCACAGAACCAAAAGACGTTCGATGCGCTGAAGAAGTCCGGCGCCACCGATGCGCAGCTGAACGAGATGAAGCAGGAGCTCGCCAACATGGAGAAGCAGCAGGAAGACGCCCTCCGCAAAGCGACGACGGACGGCACCGATCAGCGAATGAACGACATCGTTGCGGAAGGTCGCAGAGGCGAAGCCCAGGGCGTCGCGAACCAGCAAGCCCAGCTCGACGCGCTATCGCCCGCCGAGCGTCGCAGTGCGGTCGCGCTCATCGCGGAAGGCCGCCACATGTTCCACATCGCCGAGTCGATGGACGACACGACAACACTTCCGCTCATGCAGCCGAACGCGTCGTTCTATGATGCGTCGCTCGGCGCCGACGCTCCGCAGTTGATCTGGATGTGCGGCTATCACCTTCAGGGACTCGAGGACCGCGGCTACGAACGTCTCGCTGAAGGTTCAGACTCGTGGCGGCAGGAGAAGGCGTACAACGAGCGCCGCATTCGCGATATGGTCCGCTTCCGCGATCAACTCGATTGGAGCGCGCTCGACGCGCTGCTCAAGCCATGAACAGCCGCCGACTCATGCAGTGGTTCTTCGCGCTGACGCTCGTCGCCGCCGCGTCGCTCGGGGCGCAGGGCAGGGCAGGTATGCCCGACATCTCGAACGCGCCCGCGGACATCCAGGCGATCTGGAAGAAAGTGATGACCGGCGGCATCCCGACGCAGGCGGAAGCGAAGAAGCTCGGCGACTACATGGCGGCGAACAAAAGCGCGATCGTCAAGAACGCGACGGCGTTGCTCGACTCGATTCGGCAGGCGTATTCGTCGAAGCTCAAGCCGGAGGCGCTGTCGATCCTGAACTCCGCGCTTGGCAAGGTGAGCGATCCGGCCGCGCTCAACCAGCTTGGCGTCGCGCTGTTGCTCAAGGGATACAACGATCTGGCGATCCTGACGCACGTTGCCGAAGTGCAACGAACGCCGTCGGTCGGTGCGCAGGGCGCGTGGGGTGATCTCGGCGCGGCGCTCCTCGTGGTAGGAGACCCGCTTCCCGCTGTTCCGGTGCTACGCTACGCGTTGAGCGTCGGCACTCGGAATCCGACGTACGTGACCGATCTCGGCATCGCGTACGCCAATCTTGGTGATCTCACGACGGCGACGACGTTCCTTCAAGAGGCGATTCGTCTCGATCCAACGGGCGGACAAGCGTACGACGCGTTGGGTCGCGTGGCCTCGTGCCAGGGCAACATGACGCTGGCCGCTGCGTCGATGCAGAAGGCGCAGGACGATGATTGGGATAGTGATCGTCAAAAGTCGATCGACAAGAGCGAGAAGCAGAATTCACAGAACGCTGATGACGACGCGACCCAGTCGGCGAATGACTTCCCGGAGCCGCCCGGCCGCTCGCCCTTTCCGCCGCCTCCAGGCGGTGGGCGGCCGTCCAACTTCAACGCGTACTCACCGAAGATTCCCGCCGACTACCACGAGGCCGAGGCGGCACAGAAGTACAACGCGTCGATGATCAGTAGCTATCAGGATCTGATTCGCTCGCTCGTCGGGAAGCGTGGCCGAAAACCCTCCGCTTCGTCTGGCGGAAGTGCGCGGAGCGCGCCGGCCACGATGATCATCAGATACTCGATCTCGAACGGCGATCAGGCGATCGCCGGGGTCGACCTGGTCAAGCGACGCACGGCCGCAAAGGTCAACATGATGCATCGCGCGTGGAACGACAAATACCAATTGATCATCAAGGATGCCGCGGCGCGCGCCGTGCCGATCTCCGCGGCGTACGCGAAGTGCGACAACGCGAAGGATCCGCAGTGCTTCCCGAAGTACTGTCGCGCGATGAAGACAGTGGTGACGGAGGAATACGCGTCGCTCGCCGGGAACACGAACACGTTCATCGGCGGTTTGGCCGGCCTCGCGCAGAAGTTCAGCAAGACGATGAACCGCTGGTTTTTCTGGGCCGGCGATCCAGAGTCGCGCAGGGTGATCGATCTTCAGCGGCGGTACTATCTCGCCGACTTTCAGGTCGAAGCTTTTTCGGCGGCGGTGACCACCGTGACCGGACTTGCCGACGGCCGTGAGCAGGCCATCGCGCAGCGTCCGCCGGGCAAGGGCACGCTCGACGACGAACAGGATCCCGGCCCCTGCACCGAGCGAACGATCAAGCTGCCGTTCTTCGCATCGATGCACGCCGACTGCCACGAAATGACGATGTCCATCGACTTTCCGCCCATCACGGAGCTCGTGGGCGGCTCACCGACGCTCGACATTCGACGCTCGTCGGGCGACAAGTACGGCAAGTTCTTCGTCGGCGTGAGCAACGATGTGTTGGACGGCGCCGCGAGTTATTCCGCAGGCATGCAGGTGACGTGGGATCAAGGTGGTTGGGTGAAGGGCGCCGGACCTACGGTGACAGGATCCGCGGAAGACCTGAATGGAATCGTGCACGTTGGCGGCGAGCTCATGGCCAACGGATTGTCGAATGGAGGACCGACCCTTCAAGGCAACATCAACGGCAGTATTCCAAGCCTCGGCGTCTCGCCGAGCCTGAGCTTCGGCGGGAAATACTGACTGGTTGCGTTTGAAGGCGGAAGTGCGGATCCCTCGCCTGTGGCTCGGGATGACCGGCTAGTCAGTAGCCGTCGCCCCGGTCCATATTGGCAGCATGCGAACCCACCGTCTCGCGGCGCTGCCGCTCGCCCTCGCGCTTTGCGCGATTCCACGCGGTGGCCGTGCACAGGATACCGAACGCGCGGCCATTCTCGCGACCGTCCAGAAGGTCTTCGATGCCATGCGCACGCGCGATACCGCGCTCTTGTCGCAGGCATTCGATAGCACGGCACGACTCGTCGGCGTGTCGACGGGAGCGACGCCGGCCGTCCGCCTCACTGCGCCGTCACAGTTCGGCGCCGGAATCGCGAGGGCGCCGGCAGGCGACGTCTGGAACGAGCGGATTTTCGACCCCGAAGTGAAGATCGACGGCAACCTGGCGCAGGTCTGGGCGTACTACACGTTCCACCGCAACGCGACGTTCAGCCACTGCGGCGTGGATGCGTTCATGCTCATGAAGGTCGGCACGACCTGGAAGATCACACAGCTCGCCGATTCCCGCCGAACGCAGGGCTGCACGCACACCGAGCCGCCCAGCGACTAGCGCTTCAGCCTTCCCTTCAACACCGTTCGACGTACGAGCGTTTTCCTAATGGGCGCTCCTACCCGCCGCCCTCGCGTGTGTCCTCAACTCTCACAAATCAGTCATGCGTCGTATTTCCATGCTCACCGCCGGCGCCCTGTTCGCGATCGGCGGCCAATTGTCAGCGCAAGCAGCGCCGGATACCACGAACGATCCGATCAAGGACATGGTCGGCCGCCTGGAGCTCGAGAAGTACAAGGCGACCATCAAGGGTTTGACGACCTTCGGCGATCGCCGGCAGGGAACGAAGCGCAACCGTGATGCCGTGGACTGGATCGAGGCGCAGCTCAAGAGCTACGGCTGTCCAACGGGTCGGATCGTGTACGAGTTCGACCAGCCGGCGCCGCGTCCTCCGGGCGCGGGTCGTGCGGGAGGACGCGGTGGCGCCCGTCCCGATGCCGCTCAAGGCGGCGGACGCTTGCGCGGCATTCGCGCGCGAACGGGCGTCAATAATGATTCTCTAAAGCAGCCCGATCCGGCCATCCGGGCGATCGACACGGAGCAAACGCCGATCGGCAAGACCGAGCGCCAAGAGGTGTACTGCACCAAAGTCGGCTCCACGCATCCTGAAGAGATGTACATCGTCGGCGGCCACATGGACGGCATCGGCTGGGGCCAGGCCGCGAACGACGATGGCTCCGGCACGGCGATCGTGATGGAACTGGCGCGGATCTTCAGCAACCCCGATGTGAAGACCGACCGCTCGATTCGCTTCGTGCTCTGGAACAACGAGGAGACCGGCTTGAACGGCGCGCGCGCGTACATTGCACAGCGCCAGGCGCTGCAGGGCAAGGAAGAGCCGGCCGGTTCAGGCAAATACCCCGAGCCAAAGTGGCTCGGCATGATTCAGCACGACATGATGATGTGGGACCACGGCATGCCGCGCGCCGACGGGACCGTTTCGCCGGAGCAGCGCCCGGAAGCCGACGTGAACATCGAGTTCGCCGCTACGTCCAAGTTCGCGGACGAAGCGAACAAGCTCGCGTGGTTCTTCCAGACGTCGAACGAGAAGTACGCGACCGACTATCCCGCGCGCGTCGGCCAGCACATGACGAACACCGATTCGGATCCGTTCAAGGACATCGTGCCCGCGCTGAGCCTGCGCGAAAACGAGCGCGGCGAGCAGATCGGCGCCGGCTGGGATCCGAACTGGCACCAGCCGACGGACGTGTACACCCTGTACACAGATAAGGACTTCCGCCTGGGCTTGAATGCGGCGCAGACGACGCTGAGCGCGATCGCCAAACTCACGGGTGCGACCGTCGTGAAGAAGTAACTACCGTCGGTCCAAGTAAAAGAAACGGCTACGCGGATGCGTGGCCGTTTTCATTTCTCGCGCCTTCTCGAGCATCAACGGTCAGATACGGACACCAACGGAGAGAACTGACATGAACGGGGCTTTTTTAAGAAAGAGCGTTCGCCGTTCTTGTCAGTTGCAGTTCTCCGTTAGTTGACCGTATCCAAGCGTTCACACTCTGATCAAGGCATCACGTTTTTCGTATCTGATTTCGGATTCTTCACGTACACATCGAACCACGCGAGCCACCGCGCCCACTGATCGAGATCCGTCGCGTACGTCGCCACGCTGTGATCCTCGTAATGGTACATGTATAGCGCGGCCGGCTTGCCGAGTCCTTGGAGTGCGTGGAACATGCGGATGGAGCTGATCGGCGCGGTGCCGACGTTCTGATCTTCCGTCGAGTGGTACATCAACAGCGCGCCTGAGATCTTGTCGGCGCGATAGAACGGCGACATGTCGAGGTATGTCGCTTCCGCCTCGAAGAAGTTGCGGCGCTCGCTCTGGAAGCCGAACGGCGTGAGTGAGCGGTTGTACATGCCGTCGCCGGCGATGCCCGCCTTGAAGTACGGCACGAGCGTGAGCGCATTCACCGTGCTGAACGCACCGTAGCTGTGACCGCCAATCCCCATCTTGTTGCGATCGACGTAGCCCTGATCGACCATCGCGTCGATCACCACGTCCAGATTCTCGCGCAGATCGCGCGTGTAGTTGTCGTTCATCTTGCCCGAGTCGCCGACGATCGGGCAGTCGGGCTCGATCACGGCGTAGCCGCCGGCGACCCACATCTTCGTCGATGAGGCCGGACGTGCCGACGGCACCTCGTTGAACTTGTTGATGTTCGTCGAGTACCTCGAGCGATCGTACTCTGCCTGCGATGTGTACTCGCGCGGATAGAACCAGATGATGCCTGGCAGGCGCGTGCCCGGTTTCCAATCGCGCGGCAGCGTGAGATCGATCCAGAACTTGATGCCGTCGCGCGGACGCGTCACTTGAATGCGCTTGTGCTGCGCCAGCGACACCTCGGGTCCAACATCCACCGCGTGCGTGAGCTGCGTGCTCGCGCCGCTCTTCGCGTGCAGCCACGCATCGGCGATGACGGTTGGCGATTCCTTCGTGTAGATATACTCGCCGTAGTCGTCGTCGAGCGCCGTCACGAATTCTTCGTAGGCGTCGGCGGGGCTGTCGAATACGCGCGTGCGATGCCCGCTCTCGAAATCCAGCTTGTCGACCCACGGCCGCGGCGCCTGCGTGTTCCAGTTCGCGCCTGGCATGCGTGTACCAGAGACGTAAACGCTCTTGTTGTCGCTGCCGACGATCACGACCGGCTCGCCATGCGGACCGGTCTTCGTCGCGAGTGCGCCGCCCGTCGAATCATTCGCGGCGCCGAATCCACCACGACCGCTGCCGCCACCGCGACCACCGAAGCCGCCGCCGGGCAGCGTGACGCCAACGCCCAAGTTCCACTTCTTTGAAACGTCGCCGTTGCGAATCGCGAACACGGTGCCGCTGTCGGCGACGAACATCGTCTTGCCGTCGGCGCTGAACGACACGCTCGTCAGACGTCCGGTGCCTTCGTACAGCATCTTCGTGTCGCCCGGGCCGAATGGCGCGACCCAGCTCATATAACGAATGCTCGTCGGCTGCGGGCGCTGCTGCTGACCACGACCCGCGCCGCGCACGTTGCCCTGCGGCGCTCCACTCGCGAACACCGACTGCATGTACACGAGTCCCGATCCAACGGGATTCCACTGAATGTTGCGCTTGCCCGTGTCCGTCGCGGCGGCCTGACCTCCACGTCCCGCTGGCGCTGCGTCCGGATCGCCGCCTCCACGTCCGCCTTCGTTCAGCGGCGTGCGGCCGAGCGTCGTGACGACTTTACCGTTCGCGTCCCACAGCTCCTGCACGGATCCAAAATTCGTGACCGGCACGATGTACGAGAACGGCTCCACCATGCGCGTCACGCGGAAATATTGTCCGTCAGGCGACGCGTCGACCGAACGGATCATCGCGGGTGCACCGATCTTTTTCACCGCCTTCGATTTCACGTCGATGATCGCGAGCTGGCCCGTCGTGTAGTACGTCAGCAGCGCCTTGTCATGTGGATCCTCGAGCAGCGCGGGATGGATCACCTGCGGAAGCGCACGGGAATCGGTGAGCCGAACCTCAGGTCCGTCCTCGACGCCGTTCTTCCCATGCGTCGGCACAGCGCCTCGCGCGTCAGGCACCAACACCGTGACGATGCTCTTGCCGTCGGCGGTCCAGTCGACGCCAGTCACGAGCGTTGCGAGCAGCGGCGTCTTCGTGATCTGTGTCGATTTCCCCGACGCGACGTCGGCGACGTAGATCTGCGATGCGTCGTCGAAGCTTGCGATGTACGCGACCTGCGTGCCGGTCGGCGACCACGTGTACGCCGACAGCGTCGCACCCTTCGGCGTCTCGAGTGTCTTGGTCGTCTGCGTGCGCGGATCGACGATCGTCAGCGCCGTCTTCGTGCTCGTCGTGACCGTCCGAGCGCGATTCGCCTTCGTATCGATCTGCAGGCCGCCGAGGTTGATGTGCGACTTGCCGTAAGCGTCGATGTCGCCGCGATCGGCGCCACTCGCCTTGAGAAACCATTTCCGATCCCGGCTCGGCGCCGTGAACGTGATGTCCGTTCGCGGCGTCATGATCATGTGCTCGACGTTCGCGGGCGGCTTCACGAACGTTTCGGTGCGCAGGATCTGTTGTGGATTCCAACCCTGTTGCGCGACGGTCTGCGCGGCGAGGGGGAACGTGGCCGCAACGAGAGCTATCGCGGCAAAGGCGCGCGCGTGAAGAGACAAACCGGTCATGCTGAGCTCCGAGGAGCGGAGGGTAAGAGATGTCATCCCGAGCGAAGCGAGGGATCTGCACTTCTGCACTTCACGCGGTTCCGTAGTTCCGGCTGAGCCCAAGAGTATACAGACCGGACATACCCGGTGCGACCGTTCTATCTGGACCGATCGGTCACCCAGCTCGGCGGCCCACGACGCGGTTGCGGCCGGCTCGCCGGCGCCACACCGACCCACGACCGCGGCGCTTTGAGGCGTTTCCAGAGAAAGGCGACGTAGGCTGCGCGCCGTCGATGGAGCGCGTCGTCGCGGTCCCGATCGGCCTCGCGAAGCAGCGGCCTGAGAAACTCGTCCGGCACCTGCTCGATCGCGTCCTGCACGACATCACGCGTGAGCCGCGTCGCGAAGATCTCATCCCATCCGGAGAGATCGGTCACGCGATCGTGCAGAAGGTGCGGTTCCGCGCCCGGTGCGGGAAGGCGAGTGGACGACTCACTCACCGCGGACCACTCGTACTGAAAGCCAAGCGCGGCGCCGTGATCGATCAGCCAGAGCCCGTTTCGCCACCACAACAGATTCGGATTGCGCGCCGTTCGGTCCGGGTTCATGACAAGACCGTCGAGCCAGACGATGGCCGCGGCGTCGTCCGGATTCACGCGATCGACGTGGGTCGCGGTGAAATCGCGTGCGCCGTCGAGGTACGCGAATCCGAGATTGATTCCGACGCTCGCGTCGAGCAGCGCGCGGAGCTCACCGTCGCGGTCGACGGACTCGATTTGTGGTGCGACGTCGATGAGTACGCGCGCCGGCACGTTCAATCCGAGCGCCTCGGCCAGCGCGGCGACGACGATCTCCGCGACGAGCGCGCCCGTGCCCTGGCCCGCGCCGCGAAGTTTGGTGAACCACGGTCCGCCATCCGCGTCGACCATCACTGGCCACGAGCTGCCACGACGATCGGCTGACAGAATGCGTCGAGCATGAATGACACGCACGAAAGGCCCCGGCTCACTTCGAGGTGGTGTCGCGAAGGCTAGCACGCGTGTCGAGTGCGCAACAATAGTCGGCTCGCTGCGGCGTGGGCGAGTGAATACATTCGCCGCATGCGACCGTTCACCGCCTTTCTCGTTGGCGCCGCGCTCTCGAGCACGGCCTGCATGCATCGTCAGAAGCTGCCTGCGTCGATTCCGCCTGCGTCTGGAGAGACTCGAACCGCATTTGCGCTTCGAGAGATCGATGTCGCTCCGGGAACCGGCGCGCTCGCCGCACCGCGCAAATGCTTCTTCGTGCACTACACGGGTTGGCTAACCAACGGCACGAAGTTCGATTCGTCGCGCGATACGATGCCCAATGGAAAGCCGCGAACGCCGCTGAGCTTTCCGCAGGGTTTCCGGCGCGTGATTGCGGGATGGGATCTTGGGTTCGAAGGCATGCGGGTCGGCGGTCGTCGCCGCCTGTTCATTCCGTATCAGCTCGCGTACGGTGAAGCCGGTCGTCCGCCAATTCCGCCCAAGGCTGAGCTGATTTTCGACGTCGAGCTCATGGCCGTGGCCGACACGCTCGCGCATGCCGCCCAGCCGACGCCGCCGGGCCAAGCCGCACCGCCTCCGCGATGTCCCACGTGGGAGAGCGCGGCGGCCGCGAGCCGGAAAAGCTGAGATCGAGGGAAGCGGCAACAGCACCGCTTCCCCCAAGGTCGTTTCACCGGGATGACACACCGGTGTCCGGACGGTCGGACACCGCGGATCGCGCCGCGAGTGATCTGGCGCACAAAAGACGCTCCGACAACGACTTAACGGCGATTGGCTCGGTGGCAACCCTCGTGCATAGCCGCGGTTCCATCCCAATCGGAGCCCTCTCGTGCAGCGGTCTTCGTCGTTCTCAGTCGCCGCGCTATCCGTGGCGATCGCCGTCCCATTCGCGTCGGGCGCGGCGCAGCAGTCGGATCTGGCCATCAGTCCCTTCGTCTCGTTCCTGCCAAGCGCGGGGTCGAACCCACTCGCGGGTCTCGCGCTCACTCTCGCCGGCGATGCGGGGTTCGGCATCCGGGCGAGCGCGCACATGGCATTAGAGAACTATAACGACGACATCGGCTTCGGCACGTCGAATGCCTTCCGGCCCTGGGGTGCGGACGCGGACGCCATTCTCTCGATCGGTGGACGAGCGTTCGGCGGCACCACGCGCGGCATCGCGCCGTTCGTGTTCGCGGGAATCGGGACGGCGAGCACCGACACCAACGGCTTCCGACAAATGCACAAGAACTGGAGCTTCGGTGCTGGACTCGCGATTCCGCTGGCGAGCGCACTCGATGTTTTCGGTGAGTCGCGATGGCGCATGTCTCGATACGTGCTCCCGACGGCATCGTTCGCGCCCTCGCCAACCCAGGAGATTCGCGCCGGCTTCACGCTGCACTTCGGACGAAGCTCGTCGGGGTCGCCGGGCACGACGCGTGGCAGCCGTGATCGACGCGTGGAATCCGGTCCGACGCTCGGCATTCCGATGATGTTGCCGATGGGATCGTCGGCTCCGAGCTCCAGGCGCGTGCTCTCGACCGCGGACGACTACGTCGGCGTGCCGTACCGATACGGCGGCACGTCGCCGTCCACGGGCTTCGACTGCTCGGGTTTCGTGCAGTACGTCTTCGCGAAGCAGGGCGTGCAGCTTCCGCGCACCGCACGACAGCAGGCGCAGGTCGGTCAGGCGTTGGCGCCCGACTGGCGCGCGGTTTCCGCCGGTGATCTCGTGATGTTCGAAGAAAGCGGCCGCATTGGGCACGTCGCGATCTACGCAGGCCACAATCGCATCATTCATTCGACGGCGAGCGGTGGTGGCGTACGCTACGACGATCTGAACACACAGCGCGGCGAGTGGTTCATGGATCACCTGGTCGCCGCTCGGCGCGTGATGCCCGACTCGCGCGGGCTGATGATCGATTTGGCACACGGGTTCTCTTCCGACGTCCAGCTGGACGGCCCCGATCACGCTCCGCGCGTTCGATAGACCGGGGACGGGCGACGGGCGGCGGACGATGGACGACAGGCGAAGGGCGCAAAAACAGAACACGGGATCGGCGCGAGCCGATCCCGTGCGTTTTTCCGACTGGCGCCTGACGACTGCCCCTGACGACTAGAGTGCCTTTACGCCGAGGCAATCGCTATCAACCAAAGCCTCAACTACCGAAGAATCCACCTCGTCCGCCGCCAGCTCGTCCTGGGCGTACCTGCCGGATGGCCTGGTTGTCGAGGAAGAGCGCGATGTACGGCGGCAGCTTACGAATTTGCTCATCGGTGAGCAGCTGCTTCGCAGCCGGTCCGTAGATCGCCATCTGGTCGAGCGATTTGTTCTGTGCCGCGCTCACCTTGTCGTACGCTTCGTCCAGATCGTACTTGTCCGGAAGACCCGCCAGGTATTTCGAGACCGGCGTCCAGATCGAGTCGATCACTCGGCCATACGCCTTGTTGAGCAGCGCGATGCTGTCGGCGACATCGTTGCTCAGCCCGAGCGAATCCTGCTGGCGAAGCATCTGCTCGAACGGGTTCGGATAGCTGCGGATGTACTGCTGCTTGAGCTGCTGCTCGTTCATCTTGTTGCCCTTGCCACCGCGACCGCCGCGGAGGCGCAGGAATAGATCCTGTCGCTCGCGCTCGGGGCCGATGTCGAGACGCACGTCGAGTGTGAGCTGCATCGGCGCGAGCACCGCCGTGCTGCCCTGCCGGCTCGCGCCGAAGCGCGGATTCACATCGTAGTGATAGGTGTTCGTCGTCGGATCGAAGCCGCGGACGTAGAGGAGCGTCGGATCCACGACCGACGGCGCGCCCCAGCCATGCAGATTGTTCGATCCGTGAACGAGCGCGTCGATGCCGGTGAGCGGATTGGCGATGCCCAGCGAGATCGTTGCGCGATCAGGCACGACCTTCATCGCCTGCGAGATCAGCGAGACTCTGAGGCTCAACGACGTCGACCACGGACCCTCGCAGCTATTGCGGCCGGCGATCGTTCCGAGCTGCTTCGTCAAGCACTCGCGGACCGTCTTGGGCGCGTTGGACAGGAGACTGCCGATTCCCCTCTGGAGCGTGGTATCGGTCGTGGCGGCTGGATTGTAGATGAACGCGCGGTCGTTGTTGTAGCCGTCGCCGTTCGCATCGCCCGAGATCATCGGCGTGAACGGATTGCCCGACTGGAAGCGACCGAACGCCTGAAAGCTCACCGCCTGATGGAACGTGTAGCCGATGTTGTACGTGATCTGGTGACGCGCATCGCGGTCGCCGCGCGCCCACTGCAGGAGGTACGGATCGCTCGCCGTGTTCCCGCCGTTGAAGCCGCGTTCCTCGTCGACGATCTTCTGCCAGATGTACGTCACGTTCCATTGGAACGACGAGTTGAACGCAATCGGTGAGATGCCGAAGCTGAGCTGCGTCGTGTGTGATTTCAGATCGGACAGGTAGTCCGTGACCTGCGCGAAATCCTGCGACACGCGCGCGTCGCGTGAGATGATCGCGCCAGTCGTTGGGAAGATGCTCGTTGGATTCACGTACACCGGGCGGTTCTCACCCGGCAGGTTGAAGACAGACTTCTGGTTGAAATTCAGGTCGACCTGGCTCTGCTGATTCAGGTTGAGGGAGTATGTCGCGCCGTTCGACAATCGGAACCGGTTGTTCAGCACCGGCAGGTTCCAATTCAGGTTCGCGCGCCAGCTTCGCTGCGGGATGTAGTCCGGCGTGAACAGAACGACGTTCGGCACGGTGCTCGAGTACACCGTCTGATTATTCGCGCAGGTCGTCGGAATGGAGCCCGTGCTCTGGAGATATTGCAGCCAATCAGGCGTCGGCACCGCTGCGCCGATGCAGCTGAGCGTCTGCGCGGCGCTCGGCAATCCGGTCTGGTCGACCGCGCCGGCGATGAGCTGCGAGTTCGGAAGGTTCTGGAACTCGCCGATGCCGCCGGAGATCTGACCGCGCGAGCCGCGCGCGGCGCCCTCGAAGCCGCCGATTTGCGGATTGGTGCCGTACGTCCAGCTGAAGCCAAGGCGCGGGCTCAGGTACACGCCACGCGGCACAGCGTCATTGCGCTGATGAAAGACCGAGTCGATGAGCGGGTTGAACGACGGATTGCCCTGGAAGTGCGCGGCATCGACGCGAACACCGTACGTGATCTGCAGGCGCGGCGTCTTGCGCCACGCGTCGCCGAGCCACGTCGAGAGGTCGATGTCATCGCCCAGTCGGCGATTCACCTGCAAGCGTCGCGTGAAGCTGAACGGAATGCCGTTCTCGAAATCGGACAGCGAATTGTACGTGTACGTGCCGTACCGATTCGTGGTGTTGTCCTGCGAGTAGCGGTGATACTGCAGGTCGATGCCGAACTTGTAGCGGTGCTTGTTGTCGAGGCTGATCCACGAGAGCGTGTTCTGAAGCTCGCTCGTCAACGTGTTCGAGTTGCGCGGCAGCGACGTGCTTCCGCCAAACTGCAGGTTCTGCACGCCCGATGTGCCGTCCGCGAAGTCCGACGTGACACGAACGGACGTCGACGGAAACGAGAGATACGGATCGCCGGTCGTCACGTTGTCCTGAATCGAGGCGCTCGTCTCGTCGAGGAAGCTGTCCCAGAAATAGCTCGAATGCCGCGCCTGCAGCGTACCGCCGTAGCTCCGCGTGTCGCCGCCGTGATCAGGAACGGCCGTCGTGCTGAGGTTCGTCGCGTCCTGGCCCGACCAGCGGCCGTTCATCGTGATCGTATAGTTGTGCGATCCCGACGGCGCGAAGTCGAAGCTCGAGAGAAACGATCCGTTCTGCGTGAGCTTGTTGTTCGGGATGGCGGACGTCGACAGCGGAATGTTCAGCCCTTGGAGCATGGTGATCAGGCGCGCGGCTGAATCCGCGGACACGCCGACGCGCTCCAGCGCGAGTGGGTCGGTGTTGAGCAGATCCTGAAGAGTGCTCGACCGGCGACCCACCTGCCACGAGAACGAATAGAATGCCTTGTCGTACGAGAACGGTCCCGCGGCGCTGCCGCTCAGCTGCAGGTTCGTGAACTGCTGGCCGAGCTGGCGGCCGATTGGATCGGTATACTGCAGCCCGGGCGCGTCGACCGTCTGGTGGAGCGAGCGCACGCGATAGTTCGTCCCGCTGTTCGTGCGCAGCGCGATCTGCGCGCCCGAGAAGCCGCCGCGCGACGGATCGAAGCTGGACGTCGTGACACGCGTTTGCGTCGTTGCATCGCGCGGAAGATCCGTTCCGCCGAAGTTGAGGCCATTGAGTGTGATGTTGTTCTGATCCGCGCCCAGGCCGAGCACCGAGAAGCCGGACGCGCCGCCACTGGCGTCCGGAATGAGCGTGATGCCCGGCAGCGTCGCGGCCATCGCCGCGAGATCGCCGAGGACGTCGATCGGGATGTTGTTGTTGTTGAGCGTTTGCTCACGGCCGCCGACGTCCTGGCCGTTGTCGTTGCGGCCCGGGCGCTCGCGTCCCGCGACCACGCGCATGGCATCGAGCGAAACGGCTGTCTTGCCGATCGTCGCATCGGCAAGGAGAATATCCTCATCGACCTCGCGCTTCACCTCGAACCGCGTCGGCTGAAAGCCGATGGCGGTGTACGACATCATGTAATCGCCGCCGCCGCCATTGAAGACGATCGTGAACCGGCCGTCCTTGTTCGTCTTCGTGTTGCGCGAGGTCTGATTCACGAGCGACGTCGCCGTGACCGTGACGTTCTCGACGGGCTTCTTGTCCGGGCCGATGACGCGTCCGCGAATGATGTCGGATGCGTCCTGCGCGCTCAGACGCGCACCTAGCGGCGCGACGAGTCCGAGCACGGCGAGCAGCAGAGAGAATATCGAACGACGAGGTGACACGATGACGACCTCAGAGCTAGATGCGAGTCATTGGTGAGACACATCTACTACGCGGAGCGGATGGTGGACGCTGACGCCACGCCTCTCTTAACGGACACCACCGAGTCGACTTGGATTCCTCGGGGGCTCATGCTTTCTGCCACCGGCGTTGAGGATTCTTAACCGGCCCAGTGACGAGAAGCGTGTGCACTACGGGAGCGCGTGCGCCGACGTTGCAACTCGAGGCCGAGAGGCGACTCTCGGGCGCCCATCAGGAAGACGGTCGCGCTCGTTCCACCTTGCTCAGATACAGATTGATCGAGCCGAATGACATCTTCGATTTCAACTGCAACAGCGTGTGCGACGAATCGTCGCTGAACCACATCTCCGCCCGGCCGTTCTTCGAGAAGATTCCCGACGTGGTGATCTCTGGCCGCACGACGATCGCGTTGAACGTGCCCGCCGGAACGACGATCCGCTCGCGTCGCTCGACGCGAATCACGACCGGATTGCCCTCGGGCCGAAAGTAGCGATGCAGTTGATAGCACTGGCCGACATCCAACGGCAGCGTGCGCGCGAAGTAGAGGAACGACACGTCGTCGAGTGCATTCGGCACCGACGGCAGCTCCGGACTCTGTCGCGGCTGAAACGTCTGGCGATCCGGAAAGATCTCGAATGCGCGATCCGCCGAATGCTTCGGCTCATGAATGCGCTGCGTGAAGCGCAGCGGCGTGAGCGTCGTGCTGTCGAACCAACTCGTCGACGTATCGTGGACGGACAATCCCAACTTGCGCCCGGAGATGGTGAGCGTCGAGCGCCACACGTCCTGACCGCGAACCGTGTCGCGGTCGACGAGGTGCATCACGGCCGTGCCGACGTGCGCCGAGATGAACGACAGGCCGAATGAGACGTCATACTCGAGCCGCTCGCCGATACCGAACGTTGTTCGCGCAGCGGGTGGCGCGACATCGAGGATGATCGACGTCCCAGCCTCGGGAACACAGCGCGCGCTGTCAGGGCCCTGAAAGGATGCGGCGAGCGCCGCACCGAGTGCGGCGACGAGAACGGGCGCGCTCAGGCGCCGTTCGGGGCTCGTGTCGAGCTCGCCTGGGCGCTCATGCGCATGTCCCTATCTCCGGCCAGTGTTCTCGATCTGTTTCAACTCGAGATACAAGGTGCCGAACGGGAGACTCGACTTCAAGCGAAGGACCGTGCGCGAGCTGTCGTCGGAGATCCAGACTTCAGCCTGGCCGTTATCCGAGAACAGCCCCTTCGATTTGATGCGCGGCTGCAGCACGAGCGCGTCGAACTCGCCAGCCGGAACCTTGATGTGCTCGCGTCGATCGACTTTGATGACGACTGGGTTGCGGTCCGGATGATAGTAGCGATCGAACGAGTACGTTTGGCCCACGACGAGCGGCAGCGATCGCATGAAGTAGATGAACGATCCCTCATCCAACGGCTCAGCGACGCTCGGAAACTCCTGGCCGTTGCGCTGATAGACGCGACGGTCGGGATAGAACTCGTACGTCTTGTCGGTGCTGTATTTCGTCTCGTCGATGTGCTGCACATGACGGAGCGAGACGAGATCCGTCGTGTCGAACCAGCTCTCGTAGTGGTCGTCGACGTGAAACAGCAGGAGCCGGCCCTTCACGTCGAAGATCGTGTGGTACGTCGGTCGCCCGCGGACCTGCTCGATGTCCTCCACGGACATCGTGGCTGTTCCGGCGTTGATGAAGTTGAGCTTCGCCTGATAGGTCAGCCGCTCGCCGACCTGAAAGGGCGCCGCGTGCGCGCCGCGAGATGGCGCGTGCGCCGACGCCGTAGTCGGCTTCGATCGCGGAACGGCGGCCGGCGCGATGAGTCCGCCGGCAAGTGCCAAGCGCAGCAGAGGTCGCATTTCACCTCACCAGTTCATAAGGCATGCCCTTCCTCTGAACAGACCCCGCCGCCAAGCAATCGTTCCTGGCACAGCGGGCGCATCACGGACAGGCACGGGCACTGACGGACGGACACGGACACTGCCAACAACGTGAGCTCTGTCGCGCAACGAGCCGAGGCCTTTTAGCACAACCGCTCGGGATGCCAATTCGTGGCGTCCCGAGCGGCTGGCCTTGAGAAAGTTTTTTGTGCTGCAGTTCCGTGCCGATCCGTCTGTGTCCGAACGGTCCGTGATGAACCCGCAGTTCAGATCCGTCGAATCTCCTCTCGAGGAGCAACGCGCAAGAAATCTTCGCCGGGATTGATGAACATGTCCTTTTCGACGCCGTACTGCTTCTCGTACAGCTGTCTGTAGCGGCCGCCGAACGAGATGAGCTGGTCGTGCGTGCCGCGTTCGACGATCTCGCCGTTTTCCAGCACGAGGATCTGATCGGCGCTCTCGATCGTCGACAGGCGATGCGCGATGACGAACGTCGTGCGGCCGCGACGGAGCGAGCGCAGACCGTCCTGGATCAACCCTTCGCTCTCGCTGTCCAGGCTCGACGTCGCTTCGTCGAGGATGAGGATTCGCGGATCGGCGAGAATCGCGCGCGCGATCGCGACACGCTGGCGCTGGCCGCCCGAAAGCTTGACCCCGCGTTCACCAACAATTGTCTCGTAGCCTTTCTCGAATCGTGACACGAACTCGTCGCAGTGCGCGATGCGCGCCGCGGCGCGGATCTCGTCGTCGCTCGCGCCCGGCTTGCTGAACGCGATGTTCTCTTTCACGGTGCCGTCGAACAGGAAGTTGTCCTGCATCACCACCCCGACGTGCGAGCGATAGTCGCGCAGCCGGATGTTCGCGACGTCATGTCCGTCGACGAGCACGCGGCCGCTCTTCGGGCGATTGAACGCCATCACGAGCCCGATCAGGGTGCTCTTACCGCCGCCGCTCGAGCCGACGAGCGCTGTCGTCGATCCCGACTCGGCGCGGAACGAGATGTGTTTCAACACCTCGGTGTTCTCGACGTACTCGAAAGTCACGTCCTGGAACTCGACGCCGCCTTCCATGTCGATCATCTGCTGCTTGGAGGCGTCGGCCTGGTCCTCCGTCGCCATGTCGCGGATCTCGCGAATGCGATCGAGACCGGCAAAGGCCTCACTGACCTGTGTTCCGATCGATGAGATCTGAATGAGCGGCGCGGCCAACAGTCCCATGAAGAAGACATACATGAACATGTCGCCGAGCGTCATCGAGCCGTTCAGGACGGAGCGGCCGCCGATGAGAATGAGCAGCACGCCCACCATGCCGATGACGAGCGCCGCGCCCGCGCCGACCGCGGAAGTGCCGGTGATGGTCTTTGCGACATTGCGAAACAGCTTGTGCGCGCCGCGAGCGAAGACGAGCCGCTCGCGCGCTTCCGCAACGTAGATCTTCACGAGACGAATACCGCCGATGGTCTCGGTCAAACGGCCGGTCACCTCGGCATTGATGGCGCCGCGCTCGCGGAACAGTGGGCGAAGCCGCTTGAACGCGATCGTCATCATCGAGCCAAAACCGGCGAGCGCGATCACCGTCGCGCCCGTGAGCTTCCAGTTCACGTAGAAGAGAATCGCGACGGCCATCACGGCGGTGAGGATGCTGCCGACGAGCTGGATCAGACCCGTGCCCACCAGATTGCGCACGCCCTCCGCGTCGGTCATGACGCGCGAGATGAGGACGCCCGTTTTCGTGGAATCGAAATACGAGATCGGCAGGCGCAGCACATGGGCCTGGACTCGTTTTCGCATCTCGGTGATCGCGCGTTGCCTGGCGAAG
>Ga0070681_10000521_pt1 | contig 31464 bp, 30 predicted proteins | sample KBSC83BmetaG_FD_65650 | JGI IMG/M metagenome (GOLD analysis project Ga0070681, IMG submission 65650) | Corn rhizosphere microbial communities from Kellogg Biological Station, Michigan, USA - KBS C8-3B metaG | ecosystem: Host-associated > Plants > Roots > Rhizosphere | place: USA: Michigan...
AATCCACGCAATGCGGACAGCGCAGGCGATCGCGCTGGTCGGCCAGGTAGCTCAGTTGGTAGAGCAGAGGACTGAAAATCCTCGTGTCGGTGGTTCGATTCCGCCCCTGGCCACCATTTCCTACAAGCACTTACGACTTACTTCACGAGCTGCAGTTGTGGCTTGTGTGTCGCAAACGTGCCATCAATCCGGCACGCGGCGCCGCGCAGGTGATCGGCCGCGAGATGGGCATACCGCAACACCATCTCGTAGCTCGCCCAGCCGCCGAGCTCCATCAGCTCGCGCAACGGTGTCCCGTTTTGCACGTGCCACGAGGCCCACGTGTGCCTCAGGTCGTGCCAGCGGAACGTCTGCTCGATACCTGCACGTTGCAACGCACGTTTCCATGCCTTGGTCGAACACTGCTTCACGGGACGCGGTCTTCGCTTTCCAAAAGTGAATACGTAGTCCCGTTGTCGAACCATGCGCCGGCGCAACACCTCCAGCGCGTCCTCGTTCAAGGGAACGCCAATGGCCCTCCCGGCCTTGGCCTCGTCTGGATGAATCCACGCCACGCGGCGAGCCATGTCGACCTGGTCCCAACGCAGGAACGACACGTTGCGCTGCCGGAGCCCCGTTGCCAGTGCAAATTGCGCCATGTCCCGAAGGTGCGTCGGCAATTCCGCGAGAAGTCGCCGCGCCTCTTCCGGGGACAGGAAGCGCACGCGCTGCCTCGGTTCCCGGTACAGCTGGACTTTGGGAATGTGATCCGTCCATTCCCAATCGTCCCTTGCCCGCCTCAAGATCGAACGGATCACCGCGAGGTAGCGGTTGGCGTTGGCAGGGCTCGATTCCCGGGCCTTGCGTTCGCCGATGGTGTCGATCACGTCTCGCGTCACTTGTGACAACAACAGGTGACCCAAGTAGCGATCCAACCACCGCAACTGCGCGATGTCCTTCTTGTGCGATCTCTTGTGGCTGGTTTCCTTCAACCACCGCACGGCGGCTTCCTGCCAACTTCGCTCGGGCTTGACCCCCAAGCGTTGCTCTTCCCAGTAGCGGACCTTCAAGCGGTCCGCGTATTCCTCAGCGAGCGCCCGGTCGGCAATCCCAGAAGATCGGCGTATTCGCTGGCCGTTTGGTGTGGTGAAGTCGACCCACCAGACATCTCCGCGTTTGTTGACTCCCATATGGATTCCTCCACGTTGGAGCCACTTAGCGGCGCTTGCCGTCGTCGAGCGTAAAGCTGACGGAGATACGTAGCAAGGTCTTCTTCGAGGAACACCCAGCGTTTGCCGGGCTTCGCCGCCTTGAGACGGCCTTGGCGTGCGTGCAGGCGCAACACGGCGGGCGACATGTGCAGCCATGCGGCTGCTTCATCGAGGTCGAGCGTTCGCATGGCTCAGTCCTCTTCATGGCCGGGCCTCACGGTGTTGTAGCGACGCGCTTTGGCTCGCGACTTCAGCGCCAGGTATTCGCGCAGGTGCGGCAAGCTCTCGTCCGAAGCGTCGAAGTACGCTTCCAGCGCATGCAGGAATTCGGCGAGGCCCTCGTCGAACTCGGTGATGCCTTCCCGTCCCATGAAGGAGGTCAGTCCCCACAATCCCGCTTTGAAAATGATGCTGTCGGTCGGCGCACGAGATTTGGACGCGCGCGTCATCGGCGGGGCGTCGTCGGGCAATTCCCACACGTGGGCGAGCGCTTCCCAGACAGGGTGTGTAGGCCAACGGCTACGCGTTTCGTCGGAATCGGATGGCAGCGCCAGCCGCAACCATTCTGTAGCGAGGTATTGCCACCACGCGCCGAGGTGATCGAGGGCCGGGCTCGCTGCGCCCTTCAGCGCGTCGGGCAGGCCTTCGCGCCGCGTCTGGAACTCCATGCGCCAGACGGTTTCACCTTCGTGCCAGCCCTTGGCGGCCCACAAGCGTTTCAGATAATCTTTGTGCGACTTGAGGATTTCGGTCGTCTTGTCGTAGAGGCGCGCGCTGATCTCGTTGCCTGCGCCGAAGGAAACCCCGGTCAGGCGGTTGTTCTCCTCGTGGATATCCCGCTTCTTGCAGCGCTTGACCCATGCGAAGCCAGGTTGCGAAGTGAGATCGTGATCGCCGACGAAGTCGACGAACAGGTCAACGCGGCTCAGGATCGCCGGGCCCGCCGGCTCGCCGAAATATCCAATCAGCTCATCGAGCGTGTGCAGGGCTTCTTCAGGACCGACCGCCGTCAGGTATTCGCTGCGAATCTGCACGTGCGCCAGCGGCATGATGGACGCGCTGGCATTCGAAAGCTGGATAGAAAACCAGTTGTCCTCTAGGACGAACGCGAACCGGCCACGACCGCGCGGCAGGATCGTGAAGGCGTGGTCCCCGACATGGCACACCGCCCGCGCCACGTCGTCATCCTTGGACGACTGAGCCCATTCCTTGGCGCTCTGCAGGTACAGCGCCACGCTTTCGGCAATCTGACCTGGATAAGACACGTAGAGGCTGTCGATCCCGTGCCTGAGGGGTCTTATGCAGTTTGCGGGTGCTGTGATACTGGGTGGCGCACCCGCGTCGCCAGCCGGCGACCACGGCATGGCGCCGTGCGCGCCGTCTGGCGACGTGTCGTGCACACGTTGTGTTTCACTGCTTTCGCAGAATTGTGTTGTAACCATGAGTGACTCTCCAAAGTGAAAGGAAAGCCACAGCCGGTTTCGACATAGGACTAGACACGCGAAGGCATAGCCCTAGCGTGGAGATTGAGTGCATGAGATAGGTAGGTGACGGTGCCGTCTAAAGTCGCGGGAGAGTCGCTGCTATGCCGTGTCGTTGATGGGGGCTCGATGGCCTATACCCTAGAAATGAAGTGGGCAGCGTTTGATGTCGTGGGTGCGGGGCACACTTTAGCGTCGGTTAGAATTCGCACTGCCCCTTCGCTGCCTTAGCAACGGCGAGGCGGGACCTAGGTTGGGAAAGAACGACTGAGGCAGCGATAAGATGCAGGGCACGCCCGCAGAGGTCAAGTGCCTTCGCGGTGAACGTTTGCAACGGACCGAAGCCGGTTGATTCGAGATGTGGCGTCCGCAGCGGTTCATGCTGCGCTGCTGGTAATGTGCTTCATGTCGATGGAAGGGGAACGAAATGTCGGAGATTCAGCGTCTAACGAACAGTTCAGATGAGACGGAGCTGGCCAACTTGATGGGTGGTCGTAAGGTCTTCGCGATTCCCTACTTCCAGCGAGCATACAAGTGGAAGTCCGACAAGCTGCACCAACTTGAAACTGACCTTCTAAAGATTGTCGACGAAGGCGAAACACATTTCCTGGGTGCCATCATCGCCTATGGACGAGGCGGGAATCCTGCTGATCCTAATGTCTTCGAGGTCATTGATGGCCAGCAGAGGATTACAACTGTTTTCCTCTACGTGTGCGCTATCGTGAGGACGCTATGTTTGAGTGGCCGCTATGAGGATGCAGAGGGGCTCTTTGTGGAATACCTCGCGATAGATCGCGAGACCAGGCTTGCTTCAAACTCAAGGTTGCACTGCTGTAAAGAAGACCGTGCTCAACTCAACAAGGTGTTTGACGATGTGCTTTCCGATAGGACGTTTGCGACGAGACTTGCACCGTTTCGTTACAAAGCTCTCCCAACCACCGCAGATAGCCGAGGACGCATATGGAGTAACTACCTGGCTGCACGACGTTTCCTCGATGGGCAAGTAAGGCTTGAGGGAGTCGAGAGATTGGAGCACCTGTTTCGTGCGCTCCTTAACTCAATGACAGTCGTCCAAATAGTAGTCCGTGACCCCACCGATGGCCCCAAAATCTTCGACAGCCTGAACTCACATCAAGAGCCAATAACTACAGGTGACCTTGTTAGGAACGAGATCTTCTCGAAAATCGCTGACGTTGAACCAGCTCGCATTGAAGAAATCGACCAACGGTCGTGGCAGCCCTTCTATAGCAAATTCTGGCTAGGTGATCGGAGCCTCTTTGATTCTTACTTCTTTCCGTATGGCCTCATACTCGACCCAAACATCCGCAAATCAGAGGTTTATGGAAGGTTGAGAAACGAGTGGAGATCAATTCGTAATCCAGAGTTGATTATCCAGAAGCTCGCAGAGTACCAAGATGCATTTCTCGATGTATGCAGAGGTACGAACACTCTTGAGCTTACCGCTGAAGTTTATCGCGCTTTCCACAACTTATACGAAGCGGGTGCTCCGACATCCACTTACCCATTTTTGATGCAGGTAGCCAACGCTTCTTCAAGCAAACTTCTCGCAGACTCTGACGCAATCGGCATTCTCGAAACCATCGAGTCATTCTTAGTTCGTCGAGCCATATGTGGACACGAACCTACCGGACTTCATGCAGTCTTCAAGCGGCTTTGGGGTGATTGCAAAGAGGCACTCACTGCGGAGAATGTCAGGAATGCGATTCGGCGGCATCGTACTGTCGCATGGCCGTCGGATGACGATGTTCGTGCAGCCGTGCAGACGCGGGCACAGTACCCTTCCTCGATAGTCCCGTACTTACTTCTCGAGTGGAATCGCAAGCTCGGTGGAGATCAGCCACTCACTGTTGCCTGGGTTGAGCATGTTCTACCCGACAAACCTGATCGTGGGTGGTTCGATAATTTCACACACGATGAGCATTCCGAAATGAAGGACCTTTTGGCTAATCTACTTCCGCTCTCGCAGAAAATGAACCAGGAGCTTGGCAATAAGCCCTACTCGGTGAAGAGCCCAGTGTATTTAGAGGACTCAGGATTCAAGGCTGCCCGGAAATTCGCTCAAGAACATTCCGTCTGGACGCCAGCTGTATTGAAATCGCGCTCCGAAATGCTCGCGAATTGGGCAGTGGAGCGATGGAGCCAGTAGCCCAAAAGTAATGCTCAACTAAACGAGCAACATCACGCCATTTGGGTTCGCATACTTTACTACTCAGTAGAACTCAACTGCGACTGGTGTGCGGTTATTTGCTAAGTCACGCTTTGGCAAGCGCCGTAAGTGGCTGATGTGAGACAATAATTCCAATAGCCAGAACACGGCTGAAAATCCTCGTGTCGGTGGTTCGATTCCGCCCCTGACCATTCCCACACGTCATCGCGCGCGAGCGTGTGCGTCACCTGCTCTTGGCGTGCCCGGCTGGCTGGTAATGTCCGGGTTCGGAGCGGAACGGTATCGCGAGGCGGTTCCAGCCGTTGATCGCGATGATCGCGAGCGAAAGGTCCGTCAGTTCCTTGTCGCTGAATTGCTTGCGGACTTCGTCGTACAGCGCGTCGGGGACGTCCTTGGTTTTCGAAATTCGGGTGAGGGCTTCGGTCCAGGCCAGGGCCGCGCGTTCGCGTCCGCTGTAAAACGGTGATTCGCGCCACGCGTCCAGCAGGTACAAGCGTTGCTCGGTTTCACCCGCGGCGCGCGCGTCCTTGCTGTGCATGTCGAGGCAGTACGCGCAGCCATTGATTTGCGAGGCGCGCATCTTCACCAGTTCCAGCAGCGGGCGTTCAAGTCCGCAGTCGTCGACGTGCGCCTGGAGTTGGCGCATGGCCTTGAAACCCTCGGGTGAAGCCTTGGCATAGTTGAGACGCTGCGACATGTTCGGGAACTCCAAAGTCATCTGCTGCGGAAGTTGGACCGGGATGGCCGTTGTGGGTAGTGATTGTCTTCAATCTGTTCGCCCCGGATCGAGTCCGTGGCAGGCTTTGAGCATAGGCCAAGGTCGTAGTCGAAGGCCAACAGGCGTTTCGACTCCGCTCGCTTCGCCCACTACGCTCGACGCGAACGGCCACTCAATGTTGATGATCGCATGTCAATGGAACGGTACCGGCGTGTCGGCGCCGGACGCGGGATGCATGAAGAAATCGTGCAGGTATTTCTCGCCTTCATCGTCGAGGATCGTGACGATGGTCTTCAGTTCCGGAAACTGCTCGCGGATGCGTCGCGCCGCGATCATGTGCGCGCCGGAACTCGGGCCACAAAACAGGCCGCGGATACGCGCGAGCTTGCGCATTTCGGCGACTGCATCGGCGCTCGCGACGCTGGTGGTGTCGCGGACCAGGTCGCGGTGGTGCGCGAAGATGCCGGGCACGAAGCCATCCGAAATGCCTTCGATCTGGTGCAGCGCCACTTCGCCGCAAAGGATGGTGCGCGATTCCGAGGGCTCCATCGCGAACAGACGCACGTTCGGGTTGACCTTGCGAAAAGCCTGGCCGACGCCGATCAACGTGCCCCCGGTGCCGACGCCGTGCACGAAGGCATCCGGCACGCGGCCTACCGGAAGTTGCGACAGGATCTCGGGGCCAAGGATTTCGCGATTTTCGTCCACGTTCCATTCGTTCTCGAATTGGCCGGGAAAGAAAAACCCTTGCTGCCTGCCGAGTTCGCGTGCGCGTTCCAGCGCGTCATTGACGTGGAACGTGCCGCAAAAGAGAACCTCGGCGCCGTAGGCGCGCGAGATCGCGACCCGCTCGCTGGAAAGTCCTTCGGGCATCACCACGATCATGCGGTAGCCCTTGACCGCGGCGACCATCGAGAACGCGTTGCCGGTGTTGCCGCTGGTGGCCTCGACGATGGTGTCGCCGGGTTTGATCGCGCCGGTTTCCTCCGCGCGTTCAATGATGTATCTGGCGATGCGCGCCTTGATCGAACCTGATGGGTTCAGGAATTCGCACTTGGCGAATACGCCGTCGATTTCCAGCAGCGGCGTGTCGCCGACGGCGTCGAGGATGTTGGTGGAAAGTCCCGTGTAGCGCGTTGCCATGGCGTGGTTTCCGGTGCGGATTGCGCAGTGTGCGCTCCCGACGCGTTCGGGTGAATGATCCACGTCAGCCGGGGTACGCGGCCGCGGCGCAGGCCGCGACCGCATAATACTCACACCGGATCACCAGGACGAACTATTGGCTTTCGCGGTGGAACCATCCTGCAATCTGGCAGCGGCTTTGCCGGCGTCCTGTTGGACGGCAGCGAGCGACTTCGACTTCAGGCCGGCTTGCGCGTCCGCGAGCGCGTTTTCCAGCTTCGCATGCAGCGCATGGTCGGTTGCTGCGTCCGGAATGGCGCCGTTGCCCTGGCCCTTGCAGGGCGTGCCCGCGGCGGCATCGAACCCACTGCCATTCGGGCCCACCAGGCAGTTGATGACGTGGTGCAGGTGGGTGTGCGCCATTGCGATAGACGTGGCACTGTGCGCCATCACCGCGTGCGCATGCGCCGTGCTGATTTCATCTTTCGCGGAATGCGTTTGCGCGGACGCGGCGAATGCGAGTCCGCCCGCCAGTGCCCCGGTAATGCCGACAATCAGCAATCTGTTCATCGCTGCCTCCGATCTGCCTGGTGTGGGAGCGCAAGCGTACGCGCCGGAATGTAATCGTCGCGTGTAGTGATTCGTGGGGTCGGTGGCGGTTCAGGCGGTTTCGAACAGCGCCATGAAGCCGTAATCCATGTGCTGCTGCATATGGCAATGGAACAGTGTCAGGCCCGGCTGATCGGCAGTGAAATCGACCTCGGTGGTCTGGAATGGTGGCAACAGCACCACGTCCTTGATCACGCCGGCGGTGGGTTGCCCGTGGATTTTGGTGATTTCGAAACCGTGGCGGTGCAGGTGCAGCGGGTGGATGTCACCGCTGGCGTTGCGGAAGCGCAGGCGATAGCGGCCCCCCCGCTTCAGCTTGCGTGTCACCGGCATGGTTTTCCAGTCGTAGGGTACGCCGTTGATCGCGTACACGTCGAAACCCTCAGCCGCACTCTGGCGCGCGGTGATGACCATGTCGATGACTTCGTCCGGCCTTGGCGGCGTGCGTCTGGGATCGGCGAACAGGCGGTAGTCCCACATGAACTTCGGGGGTGCCTGCCATTGCGGCTTGCCGCTCGCGTCCGCGTATTCGACCACGACGCCCATGCCGCCTTCGCGGTCGGCATCGGTGGTGTCGCCGAGGACCCATACTCCGGGATGGTTCATCTCGACGATGGCGGATACGCGCTCGGCGGTGCCGATCCACAGCACCGGCACCTCGGCCAGATGCGGGACCGGGTTGCCGTCCAGCGCGACCACCTTGAAGCTGTGGCCGGGCAGCGCGAGGCTGCGATTCTCGGTGGCGCTGGCATTGATCACGTGCAACATCACGCGCTCGCCGCGCTTCACCCGGATCGGTTCACCGTGCCCCAGCATCTTGCCGTTGATCGCGAAGGCGCCGTAGGCGAGTTCGTAGCCGGGCGGCACCTTGCCCGCGTTGGGGTCGGCATGCGCCGCGATGGTGACGAGATCCATTTCCATGCCCGACGGTTCCATGAACGCCATGTCGGTATCGACGCGCGTGAGGTACGGCATGAATTCCTTGAGCGTCAGGAACACTTCGCGGTCATGGGCGCCGGGTTCGTTTTTCGGCTCGATGTAAACCGGACCGGCCAGGCCCGTGTACAAACCGCGCGCAAGGTCGGGGCCGGCGCGCACGTGGGTGTGATAGAAGCGCACGCCCGATGGCGTCGGAGTGAACGCGATGCGGCGATGGCCGTCCGCCGGAACCGGGGGTGTGCGTTCCTCGTCAGCGCCATCCACCCTGTCGGGCACGTACTGGCCGTGCCAATGCACCTGCTCGTCGTGGTCGGTGTCGTTGAAAATGTCGACCGTGGTTTTTTCGCCTTGCCGGAAGCGCAGCAGCGGGCCGGGAAAATCGCCGTTGTAAAGCGTGGTCGAAACGAATTTCTGGTCGGAAAGTTCCAGCACACCAGGGCCGATGCGCAGCGTGTGATCGGCCTTGTCGCCAGCGATGGGCATCGCGTCCGCCGCACCGCGCATTTGCGCGCCGAACGCATCCGCTCCCGGCAGGATGCCGGCTGCCAGCGCGGTGAGACTGGCGGATTTCAGAAAATCACGACGATCCATTCATGGCTCCGGCGCCAGCGCAAACGGCCATGCTAAACGATCATCGGAGATCGTGAAGGCGCCGCTCAGGTTGCGAAACCGGCTTGCGCTGGTAGCGGGTGCCGAGAATCACGTCCCACAATCCGGTGGTCACGCCGAAGTTGGCGTCCGGGTGGTAGTGATGGACGTTGTGGAAGCCGGCCCAGCGACGCATCATTGGGCTCTTGAATCGGTGGACGTGGATCACGACGTGGCTCAGGCCATAAGCCGCGTAACCCGCCGCGATGGCGCCGGCCAGCAGCAGGGCGTAGCCTACGGGGATCGCGAGCGCGAACAACAGGCCCAGCGCACACATGAAAAGCGGCGGCATGAAGAATGGCAGCGCGTCATAACCGAGAGGATCGTCGTGATGGTGATCGTGGCCGGTCTTGAATGGCCCGGTGTTGCCGTGGAACAACCAGCGGTGCGCGGCGTATTCGATGAAGGTGAAGACGAAGAGTCCGCACAACGCCGTCAGCGCAGCCAGCGCCGGCTGCATCCGTCCGTACCAGATTCCTGCAGCAATCAACAATACGCTGATCACGCTGTCACTGGTCAAGCCGGCGCGCAAATTGAAGTGGCTGGTGGACAGGCGCGCCAGTGGACGCGCAACCCACTCCAGCGGCGCGGGCAGGCGCGTCGATGGTTTGCCGGAAATCTGCTGGTGGGCGGACACGGCCTGGGACAGCTCCTGGGGATGGCGCGGTCGCAGGTGACCGGCGTTGGCGCCTGCTCACCCTGCCCGCGGCGCAAGTATAGTGACAAATCCGACGGCGAGCATGAGGTCGGTCGAGATGAAAACTGCCCGGAACTTGGTGATTTTTGCGCTGCTGTTGGCCGGCGCCGCCGCGCCGCCCGCGTGGGCCCAGCAGACCGACTCCGAACGCGCCGATCTTGCGCGTTACCAGCAATACGCGGAGGCCCCGGTGGACCACGTGCGCTACTTCCAGATCAACGGGTTCCAGTATCTGGCGCCGGACACCGTGGCGATCTGGTTCGGCGTCAACAAGCTGTATCTGCTGACCGTGGAAACGCCGTGCACCAATCTCGCGTTCGCGAATGGCATCGGGTTGACCGCGAAGAACCAGATGCTGTACCGCAATTTCGACTTCGTCACCTTCGATCACCAGCGCTGCAAGATCACCAAGATCGTGCCGGTGAATGAATTGAAGATGAAACAGGATCGTGCGAAGGAAAAGCAGGCCGGCGAGCCTGCATCCAGCGGTTAGACCGCGGGCTCGTCCCCGAACAGGAATCGCTGCATTTCGGTGACGAGAATCTTGCGCGTGCCTGGATCAAGCGGCGACAGCCGGTTCTCATTGATCAGCATGGTCTGGTAGTCGAGCCACTGCTGCCAGGCTTCCTTGCCGATGTGTTCGTAGATGCGTTGGCCGAGCTCGCCCGGCCACGGCGGGCGGTCGAGGCCTTCGGTTTCGCATTTGAGTTTTTCGCAGAAGACGCTTCGGGCCATGACATCAATACCTTTCTTACCGGCGCGGGAATGCCGAGATCCGCGATGTCGCCGCGGGTACACCATCGCAATGCGGATTCGTCTTTTACGGAGGAGTGCGCGCGCACGCCGCGCCACTCGATGGGTGTCGCCTGCAATCTGAAATGCGTGAATACATGCAGGATTTGCGGCAGCGCGGCGGCGACGCTGCAATCGAGCCTGGCGAGGCGCGATGCGAGTGCCTGCGCGTCCTGATAGCCTTCTGCTTCGGGCAGGCTCCACAACCCCGGCCATACGCCTTGCGGCGGGCGCCGTTGCAACAGCACGCGGTCACGCTCGTCGCGCAGAATGACGAACACGACGTGCTTTTCCGGCAGGACGCGCGCCGGGCGTGGTGAAGGAATCGCAGCGGCGAGACTGTCGCGGCGCGCGATGCAAGCCTGCGCCAGCGGGCATTCGCCGCAGCGCGGATTCGCACGGGTGCAGACCGTCGCGCCGAGATCCATGATCGCCTGCGTGTAATCCGCAATCCGCGCCGTCGGCGTGTGCGCTTCGGCGTGGTACCACAAGGTATTTTCGATCGCGCGCTCGCCCGGCCAGCCGCGCACGCCGTGAAAGCGCGCCAGTACGCGCTTGACGTTGCCGTCGAGGATCGCATGGTGCTGGCCGTCGCCGAGCGCAAGGATCGCGCCGGCGGTGGAGCGTCCGATGCCCGGCAGCGCCGCGAGCGATGCGAACTCCCGCGGCAGTTCGCCGCCGCGCTCCACGACGCACAGTTTGGCCGCCGTGTGCAGATGGCGCGCACGCCGGTAGTAGCCGAGCCCCGACCACAGCGCGAGCACATGATCTTCCGATGCGGCGGCGAGCGCCGCGACATCCGGCAGCGCGGCCACGAATCGCACGAAATAGGGGATCACCGTTGCGACTTGCGTCTGCTGCAGCATCACTTCGGAAACCCAGACGCGGTAAGCCGTGCGGGGGTGCTGCCACGGCAGATCATGTCGGCCGTGCTGGTCGTACCAATGCAATAGTCGGCGCGCGAGGTCGTCCATTCGGTCAATGTGCAGTCGAAGGCGCGGGCGCCGCGGTCGTGGAGCTGCCGGCTGGCGCGAGATCCGGTCCGGCATCGATGCTGAGGCCCCTGGCCTTGAGCCAGCCGAAATCGAGCTGTTGCACTTCGGCCTTGCCCGTGAACGGCAACGATCCGGGCGACTGGCCTGGCTGCGCGGTCAGCATGCGTTTCCACCAGCTGCCGAATTCGGTCGGTTGCAGGCGCAGGTCCGCATGCGCATCGTTGCCGTCCAGTTTCAGCGAGACGGTCAGTGGCGTGCGACCGCGGGCGGGCTCGACATTCAGCACGATCCGGTCGGTGACGGACGCCGCGTCGGGCGCAGGCGGCTGCGCCGTCGGCGCGGAGTCTGCGGGCGCGCTCGTCGATGCGGAAACCAATGGCGCCAGCGCGCGATGGCGCAGGGTCCCTTGAAGCTGCATCGTCAAGTCTTCGCCGCCGCGCCAACTGCCTTGGCCCTGGAGCTGCAGCGCCGTGCCTTGCTGTTCGGCCAGGTACAGACGCAGTGACTGGAAATCGATAACGCCATCGTGCGCCGCGGAGGGCACCATGGTCAGCACGCTCGTGAAACGGCGACCGGTCGCGCTGCGCGCCGCGGCTTCCAGTCGAAACGCTTGCCCGGGCGCCAGCGCACCGGTTTCCACGCTGAAGTCGAACAACAATGGCGAACCGTTGCGGGACAGCGTGCCCTGGCTCATGTGTATGCCGGTGGCGATGGTCGGCAGGCGCGGTGGCCCCGCATGATGCGGCAGTCGCGCAAGCAGCGATTCGAGTTCATCGAGGCCAAGGTGCGGGGCGTCCACGTCCACCCGCTCGATGGCTATCTCCCCGTGCAGCAGCGCGCGCCAAGGCACCACGATGGTGGCACCGGCGGCTTGCAGTACCGGTCTGTCCGAACCGACATTGGTCAGGCTGAAACCCTGCAGTTGCACGCCGGGTCGCGGGAAAAGGGTCGGTTCCGCGGGTGCCTGCAAGCGCAACTTCAGGCCGACCGCGGCAAGATCGTTTTCCAGCAGCGCCGTGAAGCGTTCCGGTTGCAACAGATTGTGGATGTGCACGGCCAGCGCAATCGCCAGCGCAACCAGCACCGCAACGATCGCCAAAGCGATCCAGCGCACTAGATGCCGCGGCGATGGCGCGGGTGAATGCATGCGGCGTCAGGTACCGGCAGGCAGCAGCCCGTCCACGAAGGCGCGCGCATCGAACACGCGCAGATCCTCCGCGCGTTCGCCCAGGCCCACGTAACGGATCGGCAGCGCGAACTCCCGCGCCAGCGCAAACACCACGCCGCCCTTGGCGGTTCCGTCAAGCTTGGTGACCGCGAGTCCCGTGACGCCGATCGCGTTGATGAATTCGCGTACCTGGTTGATCGCGTTCTGGCCGGTGGTGCCGTCGATCACCATCAGCACCTCATGCGGCGCTTCGGCATCCAGCTTGCCGAGCACGCGCTTGACCTTGCCCAGTTCGTCCATCAATCCGGAACGCGTATGCAGGCGGCCGGCAGTGTCGGCGATCAGCACATCCTTCGCATGCGCGACCGCCATCTGCAGCGCATCGAAAATCACGCTGGCCGAATCCGCGCCCTGTCCCTGCGAACACACCGGCACGCCCAGCCGGGCGCCCCATTCCTGCAACTGTGCGACCGCGGCTGCGCGGAACGTATCGCCGGCGGCGAGCAGCACGTCGCGGTTGTCCTGCCGGAAGCGCCGCGCCAGTTTGCCGATGGTGGTGGTCTTGCCCACGCCATTCACGCCGACCACCAGCAGCACGAATGGTTTGCGCGTGCCGGTTTCCAACGGTTGCGCGACAGGTTCCAGCAGCGCGACCAGGCGCGCGCGCAATCCTTCGCGCAGGGCAAGGGCGTCCGCGAATTCGCGCTTGTGCATGCGGTGGCGCAGATCCTCGATGAGCTCGCTGGTCGATGCCACGCCCACATCGGCCGAAAGCAAGGTGATTTCCAGTTCGTCCAGCAGTTCGTCGGACAACACCGGGTTGCGCGCGAACAGTGATGACAGGCCTCGCGCGAAACCGCTGGACGAAAGCCGTTCGCGCCAGTTGTGCCGCGACGAGGTTGTCTGTGCCGGCGCCAGAAGATCATCCGGTCCGCTTGCGAGATTCGGCAGGCTCTGTTCGGACCGCGTCGCTGCGGATTCGTGCGGCGCCGGAATGCTCGAGTGTTCCGGGGAACCTTGATGCTGCACCTCGGGTTCGTCATTCGCCGGCGGAGGTTCGGGCCGCGGCTTGCGGCCGGCCAGTTTGTTCCAGAGACTGGGCATCGGATTCAGGCTGAAAATTCCATGGAGCGGAATGCTAACATCCGCTTGCTTTACTGATGCGGTCGTCCATGATCGCTGCCCCTGCCAGACTTCAATCATGCATGGCGTATCGTATCGGCAGCCATTAGAACGGCCATGGAACGGCCATCCATGGCCTGACATTTTTCTTGCGATCGTCGATGGTCGCCGCCTCTGCCAGACTTCGATCCTGCGCGGCCGCATCATGTCTGCGGACACCAGAACGCCCGTCCATGGGCTGATTTTTCACAACATTCGATGAACAAATCCAAAGAAGACGCCCCGCCGGGGCACGTCCGGATCATCGGTGGACATTTGCGCGGCTCGCGCCTGACGGTGCCCGCGTTGCCGGGCTTGCGGCCGACGCCGCAGCGGCTGCGCCAAACCGTGTTCGACTGGCTGGCGCCGGTGATCGAAGGCGCGCGGGTGCTGGATGTCTTCGCGGGCACCGGCGCGCTGGGCATCGAGGCCTTGTCACGCGGTGCGCGCGCAGCGGTTTTTTTCGAGCAGGACCGGGCGCAGGCGCGGGCGATCGAATCGGATCTGGCGCGCTTGCACCAAGGTGCCGGTACGGTGCGGGACGTGGATGCGCTGCGTGCACTCTCGGCGCCGACAGGGGAAACATTCGATGTGGCCTTCCTCGATCCGCCGTTCGGGTCGACACTGTGGGCACAGGCAGCACAGTTGCTGGACGCGAACGGCTGGCTGGCGCCTGGTGCCTACGTGTATGTCGAGGCGGGAATCTCTGACACCTGGCAGCCACCCGCGCGCTGGCATGTCCATCGGCAGCGCGACGCGGGTGCGGTGCGTGGAACGATGTTTCGGGCGGTTGGCGATTGATGTGCGTCGTGCACTGCCACGCCGGCGTCGCAAGATGGCACAATGGGCCATGGGGAACACCAAGCCAACCCGCTCCAACCCACGTGTCGCGGTGTACCCGGGCACGTTCGATCCCATCACCAACGGCCACGGCGACCTGGTGGCCCGCGCGGCGCCGCTGTTCGACAAGGTGATCGTGGCGGTCGCGAAGTCGAGCGGCAAGATGCCGCGGTTCGAATTGGCCGAGCGCGTCGAGCTTGCGCGCGCCGCGTTGGCCGATGTCGCCAATGTCGAGGTGCGTGGATTCGACACTCTGCTGGCCGGGTTCGTGACCGACTGCGGCGCGGGCGTGATCCTGCGCGGATTGCGCGCCGTGTCGGACTTCGAATACGAATTCCAGTTGGCCAGCATGAACCGGCACCTGATTCCGCAGGCCGAAACACTGTTCCTGACGCCTGCCGAAGAATGGAGTTTCATTTCGTCATCGCTGGTGCGCGAAATCGCAAGCCTCGGCGGCGATGTTTCCAATTTCGTCCATCCGGCTGTCCAGAAGGCCTTGCGTCAACACGTGCGCAAGCCGCAGGGGAAAGCTGGTTCTGCCGTTCCACGCAAGTCATCGAGGTGATCAACATGCGCAAATTCCTTTTCATCGCTGCCATCGCGCTGCTGGGGACCGTCGGTCTCAGCGCCTGCAACAACGATCAGTCGCAAGCCCCGACCGAACAGGCGAAGGCGACCAAGCCGACCAGTTCGACCGACATCAAGGGTTGGCAGGCGTACCTGACCCAGATCGTGCAGGACAACCTCGGCAACATCACCAATACGCCATACGTCTACTTCGTTCCTGATGTCCCCGTCTCGGTAGCCGCCGCCAACGCGGCCAGCGCCGCGAAGGGTACGGCCGGCACTTCGGCCCGCACAGCCAGCATGGCGGGCGCCCCGGCAAGCGCGTCGTCCGCCGAAGCGACCCTTGGCCGGGTCCAGGACCAGCTCGATAGCGTGGTCGCGGCCACGGTATTGCCGGGCAACATGGTGGCGGCGGGCGGACCGAATTCGGCGACCACCGCGCAGGTGATGGAAAGCGCGTTCAAGCAGGCCGCGCCGGGCTCGTTCAAGGGCGTGGTGGTGCTGTTCATCGGCGACAAGGCCGACGAGGCTGCGGTGAAGGCGGCGGTCGAGCCGAGCGGGGCGACCTTCAAGTTCGCACAGATGTAACGGGTCGGGACTCGGGCTCGGGTGCCGAGTCCCGCCTGCACATGCGATAATCGCGGTTTTGCGCCGCCAGGCGCCGACACCCGCGCGCCATGCAGCAGATCCGCAATTTCTCGATCATCGCCCACATCGATCACGGCAAGTCCACGCTGGCCGACCGCATCATCCAGATTTGCGGCGGCCTCACCGAGCGCGAAATGGAAGCGCAGGTGCTGGACGACAACCCGATCGAGCGGGAGCGAGGCATCACCATCAAGGCGCGCTCGGTGTCGCTGCCGTACACGGCGCGCGACGGCCAGACTTACGAGTTGAATTTCATCGACACACCCGGCCACGTGGACTTCAGCTACGAAGTCTCGCGTTCGCTGGCCGCGTGCGAGGGTGCGCTGTTGGTGGTGGATGCGGCGCAGGGCGTCGAGGCGCAGTCGGTCGCGAACTGCTACACCGCGGTCGAAATGGGCTTGGAGGTAGTCCCGGTGCTCAACAAGATCGACCTGCCCACCGCCGATATTCCGAAGGTAAAAGAGGAAATCGAAGCGGTGATCGGCATCCACGCCGACGACGCGGTCGCGATCAGCGCCAAGACCGGCGAGAACGTAATCGAGGTGCTGGAGGCGATCGTCGCACGCATTCCGCCACCGAAGCCGCGCGATACCGACAAGCTGCAGGCGCTGATCATCGACTCGTGGTTCGACAATTACCTCGGTGTGGTGTCGCTGGTGCGCGTGATGCAGGGCGAGATCAAGCCTCGCGACAAGCTGCTGGTGATGTCGACCGGCCGCGCGCACGAGGTGGAGCAGGTTGGCGTGTTCACGCCCAAGCGCACCAGGACCGACAAACTTGGCGCGGGTGAAGTCGGTTTCGTGTGCGCGTCGATCAAGGACGTGCACGGCGCGCCGGTCGGCGACACGCTGACGCTGGCGAGCGATCCGGCAACCAAGCCGTTGCCGGGGTTCCAACACATGCAGCCGCGCGTGTTCGCCGGGTTGTTCCCGGTCTCGGCCGACGATTTCCCTGCCCTGCGCGAAGCTCTGGACAAGCTGCGCCTCAACGACGCCGCGCTGTTCTTCGAGCCGGAATCGTCGGAAGCGATGGGCTTCGGTTTCCGTTGCGGTTTTCTCGGCATGCTGCACCTGGAAATCGTGCAGGAACGCCTCGAACGAGAATATGACCTCGATCTCGTCACCACCGCACCCACGGTCGTGTACGAAGTCCTGAAGAGCGATGGCGTGGTGATGTTGCTGGATAATCCGGCCAAGCTGCCGGCTTCGCCGATGGTGGCGGAAGTCCGCGAGCCGATCATTGTTGCGGATATCTTGACCCCGCCCGAACACGTGGGCAGCGTGATCACCCTGTGCGAGGAAAAACGCGGCGTGCAACGTTCGATCCAGTATCTTGCCAGCCAGGTGCGAATCAGCTACGAAATGCCGCTGGCGGAAGTGGTGCTGGATTTCTTCGATCGGCTGAAATCGGTCAGCCGCGGCTACGCGTCGATGGACTACCACTTCGACCGCTTCGAGGCCGGTCCGTTCGTGCGCGTGGACGTACTGATCAATGGCGACCGGGTGGACGCGCTCAGCCTGATCGTGCATCGTGCGCATGCCGACCGGCGCGGACGGGAACTGGTCGAGCGGATGCGCGAGCTGATCCCGCGACAGATGTTCGATGTGGCTATCCAGGCCGCGATCGGCGGGCAGGTGATCGCGCGTTCGACGGTGAAGGCGCTGCGCAAGAACGTGCTGGCCAAGTGCTACGGCGGCGACGTCTCGCGTAAGAAAAAACTGCTGGAGAAACAGAAGGAAGGCAAGAAGCGCATGAAGCAGGTCGGTCGCGTCGAGATACCGCAGGAAGCCTTTTTGGCAGTGTTGCGCACGGACAAGTGAAATCGGCTGGCCCGGCGCGCGGCGGTCGCCGGAATGACCAAAGACACTGGATATCGCCTTTCGCCGGAATGACGATGGCACGCGGCGAAACCTCGCCACGCGCGCCAACAAGGAATACGCAGTGAAGAAAGACGCATTGGGTACCGTGGTGTTGGTGGCGATCGTCGCCATCTGTCTTTACATCTGGTACAGGACTTCGGACTTCGCGCTGGCGCTGGTGCTGATTACCGCGGCGTTCTTCGTGATATGGCTGGTCGATCGCGCGGCGTTCGCTCGCCGCCGCCGGGAGCGCGCCGCAGCGGAAGGCCAGAAGCCTCACGAGCCGGTACTGGTCGATTACGCGCGCTCGTTCTTTCCGGTCATCCTGGCGGTGCTGCTGTTCCGCACCTTCCTGCTGGAGCCTTTCCGGATTCCCTCGGGCTCGATGATGCCCACCCTGCTGGTCGGGGATTTCGTGCTGGTCAACAAGTTCGCCTACGGCCTGCGCCTGCCGGTGAGCAATACCAAGATCCTCGATACCGGTGAGCCGAAGCGCGGCGACATCGCGGTGTTCCGTTATCCACTGAATCCGAAAGAGGATTACATCAAGCGCATCATCGGCGTGCCGGGTGACACCATCAAGGTCGTGGGCGAAGACGTATCCATCAATGGGAGGCCGGTGCCGCAAACACTCGTCGGCGAATACCACGGGACCGACCAGGTCAGTATCCAGATGGAAGAGAACCCCAACATGTCGCCGGTGCAGCTTTACACGGAAGACTTGGGCGCGGTCGAACATTCCACCCTGCACTTCAGATACGTCGAGTCCTACAACTGCATCGGGTCCGGCGGCAACCTCACCTCCGATGGCGGTTGCGAGTGGAAGGTGCCCCAGGGTTACTACTTCGCGATGGGCGACAATCGCGACGACAGCGCCGACAGCCGGTTCTGGGGCTTCGTGCCGGAGCAGAACCTGGCCGGCAAAGCCTTCTTCATCTGGTTCAGCCTTACGGATTGGCATCGCATCGGCACCGTCTTGCGCTGAACCGGGCCTGCGGAAGCAGGTCACGGAATGGCACCGCGCTTCCTGGCGCTTGCGCGCGCCGGCGGTGTGTTGCACTAAGCTCTTGGCGTCCGCGGGGCGCCATGGTGGCAATTTCGTTGCGGCGCGGTCGGGCTGGGCACATTCTCAACCGAGATTCGAGGGGGCGACTCCATGAAACGTCAATCGGGCATTACCCTGATCGGGTTCGTGATCATGCTGGTCATCGTGGCGTTTTTCGCCTACACCGCGATGAAATTGGTACCGGCCTATCTTGATTATTTCAACGTGGCCAAGGCGCTGAATACCGTAGCGACCCAATCGACCTCTGCCGACATGAGCGCGGAAGAAGTGCAACGGCAGCTCGATACCCAGCAACTTTCGCAGTATTTCGCCGATGAGGACATCCAGGCCAAGAACATCACGGTGGTCTCGAATCCCAACGGCGGCAGGTCGCTGAAGTTGAGCTACGACAAGAAGATTCCATGGATCTACAACATCGACTTCCTCGTGCATTTCGAAAAGACCATGCCATTGAAGGCGCAATTGCAGGGGTGACGTGAAACTCGGCTACCACTTCACCGACGAGGCTTTGCTGCAGCTTGCCCTGACCCATCGCAGCGCCGGGCGTCCCAACAACGAGCGGTTGGAGTTTTTGGGCGACGCGCTGGTCAACCTGGTGGTAGCCGAGATGTTGTTCGACGCGCGTGAGCGCGCCAGCGAGGGTGAGTTGTCGCGCCTGCGTGCCCAGTTGGTGAGCGAGCCGGCGCTGGCGGAACGCGCACGCGAGCTGCGATTGGGAGAGGTGCTGAAACTGGGCTCGGGCGAACTCAAGAGTGGTGGGTTCCGGCGCGATTCCATTCTCGCCGACGCATTCGAGGCGGTGGTGGCGGCTGTCTATCGCGATGGCGGCTATGCTAGGTGTCGTGAATGGCTGCACTCGATTTTCGCGAAGCCGCTGGCCGCGGTCGGTCCACCGCAAAAGGATCCCAAGACGCGTCTGCAGGAATGGTTGCAGGGACGCGGCTTGCCATTGCCGCGCTATGAACTGCTGGCCGAACGTGGTGACGAACACGCCCGAATATTCGACGTGGCGTGTGCGGTCGAGCAACCGCATGTGGCGCGTTTCGAGGGCAGCGGCGGCAGCCGGCGCGCGGCGGAGCAGGCGGCCGCCGAAAAGGCGCTGGTGTCCCTGTACGATCATCCATGATCGCCGCATCGCCGCGGTTTCAGGATCAATCGTGTAAGCAGGACAGCCTTGAGATCCCATCCGTGGCCAACGCACTGGCCTGACATCTACAGCTCCGAATGGAACAATTGCCGAACAAAAATTTCCGCTGCGGCGGCGTGGCAATCGTCGGCCGGCCGAACGTCGGCAAGTCCACGCTTTTGAACGCGCTGATCGATGCGCCGCTTTCCATCGTGACGCCACGCGCGCACACCACGCGGCAACGTATCCTTGGCATCGCCAATCCCGAGGGCGGGCAGGTGCTTTATCTCGATACGCCTGGCCTGCACCGCGAGGCGAAGCGCGCGATGAACCGCAGCCTGAACCGGGCGGTACACGCGGCCATCGCCGATGCCGACATCGCCGTGCAGGTCGTGGCTGCGGAGCACTGGAATGACGAGGACGCCGCGGTTCATGAGGCGCTGGCCGAGCGCGAGATTCCGCGCTTGCTCGCGATCAACAAAGTCGACCGCGTCGCCGACAAGGCGAAATTGCTGCCGTTCGTCGAAAGCCTCGCACGCGAAAGAAAATGGGATGAGGTATTCATGGTGAGTGCGCAGAAACACGCGGGGCTTGCCGAGCTCCAGCGCGCGATCCTGGCGCGTTTGCCGGAAGGCGATCGGCGCTATGGCACGGATGCCTTCACCGATCGCAGCGAACGATTCCTGGCTGCCGAGCTGGTTCGCGAACAGTTGATGCGCCAGTTGGGTGAGGAATTGCCCTACGCAACCACCGTGGAAATCGAACGCTTCGAGGACCGGCCTGACGGGGTTGCCGAAATTGCGGCGGTTGTCTGGGTCGAGCGTGAGGGCCAGAAGGCCATCGTGATCGGCGCGGGCGGACGTCGCGCCAAGGCGATTGGCAGCGCGGCGCGGCGCAGCATCGAAGCCTTGCTCGGCCGCAAGGTGTTCCTGAAGCTCTGGGTGCGCGTGCGCGCGGGCTGGTCGGACGACGAAGCCGCCCTGAAACAATTCGGATACGAATGATCCATGCGTGTCGCGGCGCAATCTGCCTACGTGCTGCACGCCCGCGCGTGGCGCGAAACCAGCTTGCTGCTGGAAGTATTCACGCGTGATTTCGGTCGGGTGGCGCTGGTTGCGCGCGGCGTGCGTGGTGCGCGTGCGCGCTTGTCGCGCTGTGCATTGGAACCGTTGCAGGCGCTGCGCCTGGATTGGAGCGGGCGCGGCGAATTGCAAACATTAACGGCGGCCGAGCCCGATGGCGCGCCGCACGCGTTTCATGGCGACGCTTTGTTGTCAACGATGTACGCGAACGAACTGCTGGTGCGGCTGACCGCGCGCAATGATCCGCACCCGCGTCTGTTCGATCGTTACGCTGCCTTGTTGGATGGCTTGGCGGCAGCGCCGTCGCTGGCTTGGCACCTGCGGTGTTTCGAGCGCGACCTGCTGGCCGCGATCGGTTACGCGCTGCAACTGGACGTCGCGGCCGACACGGGCGAGCCCATCGATTCCTCACATGACTACGACTATCTGCCCGAGGAGGGTCCGGTAGCAACCGGGGTGCATTCCGCCAGCGTGCGGGTTCGCGGCTCCGCATTGATCGCGCTGGCTGCCGGTACGATTCCCGAAGCGGAAGACCTGGCCGCCCTGCGCCGCCTGATGCGAACGGTCATCGGTGCGCACGTGGGCGAGCGTGGATTGCAATCGTGGCGGGTGCTCGCCGGAACCTTGCGCCAAGGTTGATCAGGCACCGGATTCTTCGAGGCTAGCGCGCAAAGCTGTGCGTGTTGTCGCCAGCGCATTGCGGAAATCCAGGAGTGCAGCCTGCACGCGATCGGCGTTGATATTGTCCGACAGGGCGCGCTGCAATGCCGCAGTGGCGAGTGCAAGCGTTATGGCGCCGCAGAATCCGCAGGAAGCCTGCAAGCGGTGCAGCGTGGATCGCAGCAGGAGCGGTTCGCTGCCCACCTGATCGAGTTCCTCCTGCACCTTGGGCAACTCCTGCTCGGAGAATAATCGTCGCAGTCGCGCCATTGCTTCCGCCGACCCGCAGGCACGTAGCGCGTCGTCATCGTCGAGCGGCGAATCGACCGGACAGCCGTGCCGGTGAAGTGTCGCCCGCAAGACCGCTATCGGCATTGGTTTGGGCAGCACGTCGGCAAAACCCGCCCGAATCAACGATGCGAGTTCGGTATCGCGCGCGGCGCTGGTCGCGATGGCGGGTACTGCGCGCGCAGCCGCGCCTGGGTCGGCGCGCAGTGCGGCAAGCACCGCATCGCCGTTCCGGCCGGGCAGGTGGTGATCGAAGATCAGCAGATCCGAAGCGTGGGAACGCGCGAGTTGGAGGGCCGCCTCGCCGTCGGCGCAGGCTGTCACTTCGGCGCCGGAAGCGCGAATGGCCTCGGCCAGGAACTGGCGGCTGACCGGGTCGTCCTCGGCCAGAAGTACCCGAAATCGGGTGGCGTCCATGTCCATGCTCGGCTCCCGTTGGCATCCGTTCGGATGTGGGCTGGCACAATCGCCACCACTGTTACCGGAAATCATCGATCGTGGCAAGTTGGCGGCAATGGCTGGTGGCGGCGTGCCTGCTGCTCGCGTGCGCATGCGCGCGGGCGGCTGTGCGCGTGCAGGCCCAGTCGCTGGCGTTCCCCGGTGTCACGCTGGCCAACGTGCACATGGACGCCTCGCTCGGCGCCGACGGGCGGCCGCAGTTGACGTTGAATGCCGCCAAGGTTTCGGTGCCGGCGCTGGGATGGCGGGACGTCGCGCTGGTGCTGCAGGGACAACCCCGGCAAGCCGGAGATGATGCGTGGAAGTTCACCGGTCACGTTTCTACCCGGCGAGCACCCGGCGGCGCACTGGCCGACGCCAGCCTGGTGATCGTCTATGACCCGGATGGCGGCACGCTTGCGGTGGATGTGAGGCAGGGCAAGACTGCACTGAGTGCGCTGATGCCGCTGGACCAGACCACGCACCTCCAGATGACACTGGCAGGATTGCCGTTGACATGGTTGCGCGGCGTGCTCGCTTCGGCGTGGCCGGAAGGCCGCCTCAATGGGGGCAGCGCCGATGGGACGGTGGCGCTGGATCTTGCCATGGGCGCCACGCGCATTTCCGGGCGCGTCGATGTCGCGGGCATCGAACTGGACAGCAAGGGTGGCAACATCGCGGCGCAGAAGCTGAGCGCCGATGGCAGCTTTCGCATCGAAAACGGACCTGTCTCGACCAGCACGATGTTCGACGGTTCGCTGCGCGGCGGACAGATGCTGCTGGGGCCGCTGTTCGCACAGTTGCCGTCGCACGCCGCCAGCCTGCACGTGTCTGCAACGCTTGGCCCGGCGGGTATCGGCATCGATTCTCTGGACTTCGACGATCGCGATGCCTTGCGCGTTTCGGGGAGCCTGGGTTTCGATCGCAAGGGAGCTATCGCGAAGCTCGACCTCACGCGTTTCGCGGCGACTTTCCCCACGGCCTACACGCGCTATGGCACCGCATTCGTGCAGAACCTCATCGGGCTCAAGCAACTGGAAACATCGGGCGCGGTGGCGGGGTCGCTCAGTCTTGATGGCGACGGACTGAAGGCTTTCGACCTGCACGCCGAGAACGTGTTGGTGGACAGCCATGGCGGCAGCCTTGCCGTCACCGGCTTGAACGGCAACATCGACTGGCGCGCGAACGTTTCGCGCCCGGCCACTGCGTTGAGCTGGAATGCCCTCGCGATGTACGGCATTGCATTCGGGCCGGCAAAGCTGGATCTCGGGGATGCTGCGGGTGCGCTGGCCTTGCGTGCCCCGGTTTCGGCCACCTTGCTGGGCGGGTCATTCCAGCTCAATCGTTTCGTATGGCGACCCGATGCCCGCAAGGCGCAGCAGTTGTCGGCGGCTTTCGCCGTCACCGATGTCGATCTGCCCGAACTGTGCAAGGCATTTGGCTGGCCGGCGTTTGGAGGCAAGCTCGGCGGTGCGGTGCCGGATTTGAGCTACCGTGGCGACGAACTGGTGTTCGGCGGTGGATTGTCCCTCGATGTGTTCGGCGGCTCGGTCAGCGTGACCAACCTCAGCATGCTGCATCCGCTGGGCAACACGCCGCGGCTCGCTGCCGACGTCGACATGCAGCAACTGGATCTGGCGCAACTCACCGGCGTGTTCGACTTCGGTGAAATCACGGGCCGCCTTGATGGGAGCATCCATGGGCTCGACCTGGTCAGTTGGAAGCCCACCGCATTCAACGCCAGACTGGTTGCGGATGGCGGTGGCAAGATCAGCCAGCATGCCATCAAGAGTTTGACCGAAGTGGGCGGCGGCGGCATCGCCGGAGGATTGCAGAGCATCGCGCTGCGCGTGTTCAAGAACTTCGGTTATTCGCGCATCGGGCTCAGTTGCACGCTGGCCAATGGCGTGTGCACGATGGGTGGCATCACGCCCGATCCGGACGCGGGCGACGATGGGTACACCATCGTGGAGGGCAGTGGCCTGCCGCACATCACCGTGATCGGTCACCAGCGCGAAGTCGACTGGGCGACGTTGGTGGGCCGATTGAAGTCCGCGACCGAGGGGAACGGGCCCGTCATCAAATAAGGAGCGCGCGGCCCGGCCGTGTAAACTGCTGACATGACACTGCCGCGTGTGCCGGACGCGTCAACAACCCATGGAGATCTGCGATGCGCAAGTCGGCTTTCCTGCTCGTCTTCTCGCTGGCCCTGCTGGCGGGTTGCGTCACCATCAATGTGTATTTCCCGGCCGCGGCCGCACAGCAGGCGGCCGACAAGGTGATCGGCAACATCATCGGGCCGGATACGTCCGGCAACGCGCCGGCACCGTCGTCCAGCCCGCAACCGGCGCCGTCCAGCGCGCCCGCGTCACATCCCGAACCACTCGCGGTGCAGGTACTCGACGCAATCATTCCGGCGGCGTACGCCGCGGATTCACAACCGAACCTGGATATCCAGACCCCAGCGATCCAGGCGATCGAAGCACGCATGCGCGATCGTTTCCGTTCGACCCTGCAGGGCCTGCTGGCTTTGGGGGCAGTCGGGTTCACCCACAATGGTGACGTCGCCATTCGCGACGCCTCGAAGATTCCGCTGGCACGGCGCGCGCAGGCCAACCAGGCCGTGTCTGCCGAGAACGCCGATCGCGCCGGGTTGTACAAGCAGATCGCGGTCGCCAACGGCCATCCGGAATGGGCGCAGCGGATGCGCGAGTCGTTTGCCAAGCAGTGGATCAGCCGCGCGCGCGCGGGCTGGTATTACCAGGACGCTTCCGGAAACTGGCAGCAGAAGTGACGACAGGATCCCGTCATCCCGGCCAGCACATGGATGTGCCCAGCCGGGATCTGCACAGGGAAGTACCCGATCCGGCATCGCCCCCTCTTGCATGTTGAGCCGTGATCGAAGCCACGCTTGACACGTCTGGCAAGATGCGCGAATGAGCAGGCTGCCGCGCGACGCAAGTTTCGAAACCACGATCGATGACCTTTCCCACGATGGGCGCGGCGTCGCGCACGTGGAGGGGAAGAGCGTGTTCGTGGCCGATGCGTTGCCGGGTGAGCGGGTGCGCGCGAAACTCATTCGCAAGCATCGCCATTTCGACGAGGCGCGCGCGGAAGAAATCCTTGTCGCTTCCCCCGATCGGGTCGAGCCGCGCTGTCCTCACTTCGGCGTGTGCGGCGGCTGCGTGTTGCAGCATCTGGCGCCCGCCGCGCAGGTCGCGGCCAAGCAGAACGTGCTGGCGCAGAACTTCGCGCGAATCGGGCACGTGGAACCGGCGTGCTGGCTGGAGCCGCTGACCTCCGACGTTTGGGGCTATCGCCGTCGCGCACGCTTGTCGGTGAAGCATGTCCCCAGGAAAGGCAAGACGCTGGTCGGTTTCCGCGAGCGCGATCCGCGTTTCGTGGCGGACATTTCGCATTGCGACGTGCTGGATCCCGCGCTGGGTGAGCATCTCGACGCGCTGGGTGCGCTGCTGAACGACATGGAAGGCGCCGCGTCGATTCCGCAGGTCGAATTCTCCGCGGGCGATGCGGTGCGGGCGCTGGTGTTTCGCCATCTTGCGCTATTGTCGGATGGCGATCGCGAGAAACTCGCCGCATTCGGGCGCGCGCATGGGTTCGCGATCCTGCTGCAACCGGGTGGCACCGACAGCGTGCATCCGCTGGACGACGGGCCGGTCGACCTGCACTACGCGTTGCCCGACTTCGACCTGAAGCTCGCGTTCACGCCGCTGGATTTCGTGCAGGTGAATGCACGCATCAACCAGAAAATGATCGAACACGCATTGCAACTTTTGCAGCCGACCTCGAACGATCGCGTGCTCGACCTGTTCTGTGGCCTCGGCAATTTCAGCCTTCCGATCGCGCGCCGCGCAGGACATGTGTGCGGCGTGGAAGGGGACGCCGGACTGGTGGAACGCGCGCGCGCGAACGCAGTGGAAAACGGCATCGACAACGCTGAATTCCACGTTGGCGATCTCGCGGGCGACGTGCGCGGCAGTGCGTGGGCGCGTGCCGAATGGGATTTGATGCTGCTCGATCCGCCGCGCAGCGGCGCCGACGAATTGCTGAAGCAACTGCCCCGAAAGACGGTGCGGCGGGTGGTGTACGTATCGTGCCATCCCGCTTCGCTTGCACGCGACGCCGGGACGCTGGTGCGCGAGCATGGGTTACGGCTGGAAGCGGCGGGCGTGATGGACATGTTCCCGCACACCGCTCACATCGAGTCGATTGCGCTGTTCGACCGCGGCTGATTCGGCCGCCGTCGGGGCGTCTGCTTTATGATCGACGGTTCTGACCATTTGGCCGGACTGTCTCAATCCTGCGCATGTTGATCATCGGAATCGAAGGCAAGCAACTCGTCGAACGCGAACAGTCCCGACTGTTGGCACCTGAAGTCAGTGGCGTGATCCTGTTCACCCGAAATTACACCGGTCGCGAGCAGTTACAGGCGCTTGTCGAATCGATTCGCGAATTGCGCGGCGACCAATTCGTGATTTCAGTGGATCATGAAGGTGGCCCGGTTCAGCGTTTCCGCGAAGGTTTCACAAGGTTGCCGCCACTGGCGCGCATCGGCGAGTTGTATCACCGCGACCGCGAGGCCGGCATCGCAATGGCGGAAATGCACGCAATCGTGATGGCCAGTGAGGTGCGCGCCAGTGGCGTCGACCTTTCCTTCGCGCCGGTGGTGGACCTTGCGCGCGGCAACCGCGTGATCGGCGAGCGCGCGTTCGATGCCGATCCGCAGGTCGTGGCGGAGCTTGCTGCGGCTTATGTGCGCGGCATGCGCCTTGCCGGGATGGCCGCGACGCTCAAACATTATCCAGGACACGGTTCGATTCCGGAGGACACGCACGTGCAGGCCGCGGTCGATCCGCGTCCGCTGGACGCAATCCTCGCGACCGATTTGGTTCCGTTCGGCGAAGGCTTTGCCAGCGGTGCGGAGGCGGTGATGGTCGCCCACGTCACCTATCCCTCTGTCGATCCACGCGCGGCGGGTTATTCGAAAATCTGGATCGAAGACATTTTGCGTGGAGAGCTCGGATTTCGCGGCGTGGTGCTCAGCGATGACGTGGGAATGGCGGCGGCCGAATCTGCCGGCGGCGTTGGCGCGCGCGTCACCGCACACCTGGATGCAGGTTGCGACCTGGTGCTGGTGTGCCATCCGACGATGGTGGACCCGGCGATAGACTCGGTGCGTGGCCGCCCGCCATGCAACAACGCCAAGGTTGCCAGCCTGTGCGGCACCGTGGCGGCCGGTTGGGATGCCTTGCTGGATGATCCACAGCACACGCGCTATGTGGCGGCGCTGGGCACCTTGTCGGTGCCGGAAGCGGCCCGCGCATGAGCGCGCTGGACCATCCGCTCGCGGCGGTACTGCCGGGTGCCGAAATCATCCACGATCGTGCCGCGATCGACGCCGCGGTCGCACGCATGGGCACGGACATCACCAGGACGCTTGCGGGTGAACGCGCGGTGTTCCTCACGGTCATGAACGGCGGGTTGTTCTTCGCCGCGCCGCTGGCGCTGGCGATCGGCCGCGACATGGAATTCGATTACGTGCATGCGACCCGCTACGGCGATGCGATCGTAGGGCGCGAGGTGCATTGGCTGCATCGCCCGCGGGCGAAACTCGCCGGGCGCACGGTGATCCTGGTAGACGACATCCTGGATGAAGGCTACACGCTGGAGGCGCTGCGGGAGGGCTGTCTGGCAGAAGGCGCCAAGCGCGTCCTGGTCGCGGTATTGTGCGAGAAACGCCACGACCGCCGCGTGCCTGGACTCGCGGCAGATTTCGTCGGCGTGGAGGTGCCCGATCGCTACGTGTTCGGCTACGGCCTCGATTATTACGGGCAGGGACGCAACCTGCCTGCCATTTACGCGTTGCCGGGGGATGAAGCATGAGTGCTGCCACCATTGACCTTGCCGTGATCGGAGGGACCGGCGTGTACGCATTCCCGGGGCTGGAACATCCCGAACGGATCGAGATGACCACCCGCTGGGGCACGCCTTCCTCCGCGGTGGTGGCGGGCGATGTGGGTGACAAGCGCGTGGCGTTCCTCGCACGTCACGGCGAGTTGCACACCTTCGCGCCGCATCGCATCAATTACCGCGCCAACATCGATGCACTGCACGAACTGGGGGTGCGACGGGTCATTGGCGTGAACGCCGTGGGCGGCATCCGCGACGACATGGTGCCGCAGGTGCTGGCGATTCCGGACCAGTTGATCGATTACACGCAACGCGTATCGAGTTTCTGCGACGCGGACGGCGAAGCGGTGCTGCACATCGAATTCGGTGAGCCGTACACCGAACCGTTGCGGCGCGCACTGCTGGACGCGGCGCGTCGGGCAGGTATCGACGTGGTCGATGGTGGATGCTACGGCGCCACCCAAGGGCCGCGCCTGGAGACCCGCGCCGAAATCGCGCGGATGCGGCGCGACGGTTGCGATCTGGTCGGCATGACCGGGATGCCCGAGGCAGCGCTGGCGCGCGAACGCGACATGGAGTACGCCTGCATTGCCGTGGTTGCGAACTGGGCTGCCGGTTGCGGGCCCGATCCGGACGCGCCCATCAGCTTCGAGGAGATCCACGCTCACCTCGCTGCGGCCACCGGCCATGTGCCCGCCATCGTGCGCGCGTTGCTGGCTGGTTGAGCGACGCAGGTCACAAAACAGGCTTGCGCATGTCGGGGGTCCGCCTGATACTCGTTCCCGCGGCGGGTGCGTGTCATGGCGCGCCGTTCCATGGGATCGTTGCGAGAGGGGTTTTCCAAATGTCAGTGGGTACGGTGAAGTGGTTCAACGACGCCAAGGGCTTTGGTTTCATCACGCCCGATGGTGGCGGCGCGGACGTATTCGTGCATTTCTCGGCGATTCGTGCGCAGGGATTCCGCAGCCTGAAGGAAGGCCAGCGCGTAAAGTTCGAGGTCGTGCAAGGCCCCAAGGGCATGCAGGCGTCGGAAGTGACCGCCGAGGACGAGGCCGCATCGGCTGCGCCTGCGGCCTGACGCGTTGAAGTTCCTGAAATTGGCATCGACAACAGCCCATCGAAGCGGCTGTTGTAGAAAGTCAGGCCATGGAAGGCCGTTCTGGAGTGCGCGAGCCGGGATCGGTTTCGTTGGTGGACCGGTGCGTGGCGCGGCGATCAGGGACGATCGCACAGCTTGGTGAAAAGTCAGGCCATGGAAGGGCGCTCTGGAATCATGCGAGCCCGCAACGGTTCCGTTGACGCAATTGTTTCACGAAGCAGCGATCAGGGACGATCGCACAGTCATGCCGCAAACTGCAGCCGGGCCAACTCCGCGTAAAGCCCGCCCTCGCGCAACAACGCATCGTGGCTGCCGTCGGCCACGATGTGGCCATGGTCCATCACCACGATGCGATCGGCCCGCTGCACGGTAGCAAGCCGGTGCGCGATCACGAGCGTGGTACGGCCGCGGCCCGCGCGTTCGAGCGCGGCCTGGATCGCGGCTTCCGATTGCGCGTCCAGGCTCGAGGTTGCTTCGTCCAGCAGCAGCACCGGCGCGTTCTTCAGGATTGCTCGGGCGATCGCGATGCGCTGGCGCTGTCCGCCGGAAAGCCGCACGCCTCGTTCGCCCAGTTGCGTGGCGAAGCCTTCCGGCTGGTCGCTGAGGAAGCCGAACGCTTCCGCATCGCGCGCGGCCGCATGCACCGCGTCATCGGCTGCATCGGCACGACCGAAGCGGATGTTGTCGGCGGCGCTGGCGCCGAAGATCACGGTTTCCTGGGGCACCAGCGCCAGTGCGCCGCGCAGTTCGTCCAATTCCAACGCGCGCAAGTCCACGCCGTCCAGGGTGATGCGCCCGCGCTGCGGATCGTGGAAGCGCAGCAGCAGGTTGAACACGGTGCTCTTGCCAGCGCCGGATGGCCCGACCAGCGCCACCGTCTCGCCGGGAAGAATATCCAATGTGAATTCGTGCAGGGCCGGCGTGTCTGGACGTGACGGGTAGTGGAATTCCACGTGCTCGAATGAGATCGCGCCACGCGAGGGTCGCCGCAGCGGCGTCGCTTGCACTGGGTCGGCGATCGACGGGCGTTCGGCCAGCAATTCGCTGATCCGCCCCATCGAGCCCGCCGCGCGGAGCACGTCGCCCCACACGCCGCCCAGCGCGCCCACTGATCCCGCCGCCATCACGGCATACAACACGAACTGGCTCAGCAGCCCCGCGTCCATCGAGCCGGCCAGCACGTCTCGTGCGCCGGCCCACAGCACCAGCGTGACCGCGCCGAAGATCAGCACGATGACTCCACCCGTCAGGACGGCGCGCGCCGCAATGCGTTTCTGCGCCGCCCGCAACGCGCGCCGGACGGCGTCGGCATAACGCCTGCTTTCGGTGCCCTCGCGCGCATACGCCTTGACCGCGTGCACCGCATTCAGCGTTTCGTTGGCGATCGCGCTGGTGTCGGCGATGCGGTCCTGGTTGGTGCGCGAGAGCCGCGTCAGGCGCCGGCCGTACAGCGCGATCGGCAGGATCACCGCGGGTATCACCAGCGCGGCCATGCCGGCCAGTCGCGGGCTGGTCCAGACCATCAGCGCAGCTGCGCCGATGACCATCACGACGCTGCGCAGCGCGATCGAGATGCTGGAGCCGATCAACGTTTGCACCACTTCCGTATCGGTACCGAGGCGCGAGATCAGTTCGCCGACGCGGGTTTTCTCGTAGAACGCGATGTCCAGCCGGATCAGGTGCGAATACAGGATCCCGCGCAGCGCCGCGATCGCGCGCTCGCCGAGCAGGCTGATGCAGAAATAGCGTGCCGCGGTGGCGATGGCCAGCACCAGCGCAAGCAAGAACAGCAGCAGGAAGGTTCCGTTGATCAATGCAGCATCGTGGCTCGCGAAACCCCGGTCGATCATGTGCCGCACCGCAACGGGCAACGCCAGGGTCGCGGCAGACGACAGGGCCAGAAAAAACAGCCAGCCCGCGGCCAGCGCGCGATGCCGGCGCATGTATGGCCACAGTGCGCCAAGCGCGGCGAGCTGGGGGGCGGGGCGTGCGGCGCCGGAATCGTCTGATCGGGTCATCGTTTCGAAGTGGGGCTGAGGCCGGCTGGTTCAATGCGAAGCAGGCCAGTGCACTGGGGACGGACCCGGCTGCCTCGGAGGGTATATGGATAAATCATCATCCATACAGAAGGTTGTGCGTGTTTCCTGAGAGC
>Ga0070681_10000525_pt1 | contig 31394 bp, 37 predicted proteins | sample KBSC83BmetaG_FD_65650 | JGI IMG/M metagenome (GOLD analysis project Ga0070681, IMG submission 65650) | Corn rhizosphere microbial communities from Kellogg Biological Station, Michigan, USA - KBS C8-3B metaG | ecosystem: Host-associated > Plants > Roots > Rhizosphere | place: USA: Michigan...
GCTGCAAGCGCCGGGCCGTTGTAGCATCGCCGGACCATGAAAATCACCGCGATCGACACCTGCGTCCTGACGGTTCCCACGCCGAAGCCGATGGCGCTGCAGTACCCGCACCACAAGATCGTCGTGGCGCAGATTTCCACCGACGAAGGGGTGCGCGGCCTGGGCTACAGCCTGTCCTTCAATGGCGGCGGCGCGGAAGCGGTGCACACCTATCTCGAGACGCGCCTCAAGCCGGCGCTGATCGGCGAGGATCCGACCTACGTCGAGCGCCTGTGGGAAAAAATGTTCCGCGTCGACATGGGCGTGCGAAAGCAGGGCACGGCCGGCTATGCGCTCGCCGCGCTCGACATCGGCCTGTGGGACATCGTCGGCAAGGTGGCGAAGCAGCCGCTCTTCAAGCTGTGGGGCGCGGTCAACGATCGCATCCCGGCGTACGGCAGCGGCGGCTGGGCGAAGTACTCCACCGACGACCTCGTCAACGAGGCGCAGAAGTACGCCGCCATGGGCTGCAAGTACTACAAGATGAAGATCCACCATCCCGACGCGGCGGTGAACGCGAGCCGCGTCGGCGCGGTGAGGAAAGCGCTCGGCTCGAGCATGAAGATGATGGTGGACGTGAACCAGAACCGCGACGTGCTCGGCAACGTCGAGCAGGCCCGCCTGCTCGAGCCGTTCGACCTCACCTGGTACGAGGAGCCGGTGCTCGCCGACGATGTCGATTCCTACGCGGAAGTCGCCTCGCGCATCAACATTCCCATCGCCGCCGGCGAGAACCACTACACCCGCTGGGAATTCAAGCAGCTCCTCGACCGCAAGGCGGTGAAGTACCTGATGCCCGACGTCTGCCGCGCGAACGGCTTCACCGAGACGCTGCGCATCGGCAAGCTCGGCGCGGCCTACGGCGCCTACCTCACGCCGCACCTGATCCACGAGATCTCGATCCATGTCGTCGGCGCCCTCTCGAACGGATTCCTCGTCGAGCTCATGGACTGGGCGCCGCCGGATCTCTTCGAGCAGCTGCCGGAGTGCAAGGACGGCCTCATCCGCATCCCCGATCGGCCCGGGCATGGAATGAGCCTGCATGCGAGGGCCATCGAGAAGTACCGGAGCCTATGAGCTTCACGAAGGTCATCCTCTTCACCGATAAAGATGGCAAAGCGAAATTCCGGCAAGAGAAGATCGATTTGAATGAAGGCACGCCCCAAGCCGCGCTGTCACGGGTCTTCTCCTGCAGCGGCTACCAGCTGCGCGAAAGCCCGGTCGGCTTCCGCAGCGAATGGCACTGCACGCCGAAGCCGCAATGGGTGTTCATCCTGCGCGGCGAGATGGAGATCGGCGTGCGCGACGGCTCGCGGGTGTTCCGCGCCGGCGAGCACTTCTTTTCCGCCGATACGCTGCCCGACGGCGCGGCATTCGATGCGAAGATCCACGGCCACTGGAGCGCGCAAAAGGGACGCGATCCGCTGGTGACCTTGTTCGTCAAGACCTAGGGAGGAGAAGAGATGCGTGTTTCGGCATTGGTGTGCGCCGCCGCGATCGCGGTGGCGGGTAGCGCGTTCGCGCAGCAGAAGCAGACCGTCAAGCTCGCCTTCATCGGCCCGCTCACCGGCGGCGTGTCGGCGAACGGCATCGGCGGACGCAATTCCGCGGACCTGGCGGTGCGGCTGCGGAACGAGGATCCGAAGGCGAAGTACCGGTACGAGCTGGTCAGCCTCGACGACGAGTGCAAGCCGAACACCGCGGTCCAGGCGGCGACCAAGGCCGCCGCCGACAAGTCGATCGTCGCCGGCGTCACGCACTACTGCTCGGTGACGGCGATCGCGACCGTCGACACGTACCACAAGTTCGGCTTTCCGATCGTGGTGTGGGGCGCGGTGCTGCCCGACATCACCTACCGGAACAAGTACGCCGAGGTGCACCGCGTGAACGGCACCATGATCAACCAGAACGACGTGGCGGCGAAGTTCATGACCGGCCAGGGCTTCAGGCGCTGGGTGATCATCCACGACACCACCGACTACGGCAAGGCGCACGACAAGTACTTCACCGAGTACCTCGGCAAGTACGGCGGCCAGGTTGTCGGACGCTTCGGCGTCACCGCCGACCAGCAGGACTTCACCGCCGAGCTCACCAAGGCGAAGGAGCTGAAGCCCGACGTGATCTACTTCGGCGGCCTGACGCCGATCGGCGTGCGCATCCGCTCGCAGATGGAGCGCCTCGGCATGAACGCGGTATTCGAGGGCACCTCGGGGATCAAGTCCGATTCGTACATCGAGGGTCTCGGCAACAAGCTCGCCGAAGGCAGCCTCTCGTTCATCGAAGGCGCGCCGTGGGAGAAGCTGCCCGGCGGCCTGTACTTCACCGGCAAGTACGCGCAGGCGAAGTACGAGCAGGGGCCCGAGGCGTATGGGCCGTTCGCGTTCGCTGCGGCGAACCTGCTCATGGACACCATCGAGAAGGTCGGCCCGGACCGCAAGCGCGTCATCGCCGAGCTCGCCAGGGTGAAGGACAAGGACTCGATCATCGGCAAGATCACCTTCGACGACCACGGCCAGAACGTCGTGCCGCTGATCTCCAAGTACGTCGTCCAGGACGGCAAGTGGGTGATCTGGGAGGACAGCGAGTATGGCAAGGGCCAGCGCAAGCTGAAGCACTGACCCGGGTAGTGGACGTCGGCCTCCTCGGCCAGTACGTCGCCAACGGCCTCATGCTCGGCGTGATCTACGCCATGGTGGCCGTTGGCTTCACGCTTTTCTTCGGCGTGCTGGATGTCATCCAGTTCTCCCACGGCGACGTGCTGACCGTCGGCGCGTTCACCGGCCTCGCCACCTTCATCGCCGTCCAGGCCGCCGGCATCGCATCGCCGTGGCTGCAGCTCCTCTTCGTCATCCTGGCGGCCAGCGCCGCGATGGCGCTGCTCGGCGCGCTGATCGCGAAGTATCTCGTCCTGCCGCTGCGCAGCGCGCCGCCGCTCAACATCCTGCTCCTCACGCTGATGCTCGGCGCGGCGCTGCGCGAATGCGTGCGCCTGTTCTACCCGCAGGGCGCGAATCCGAAGCCCTTCCCGCGCCTCCTGCCGCAGGACTCGCTCGCCCTCGGCAGCTTCACGCTGCGCGTCGACAACCTGATGCTGCTCGCCGGCGGTGTCGCCGCCATCGTCGCCGTGCATCTCGTCATCACGCGCACGCGCCTCGGGCTCGCCATCCGCGCGGTGGCGCAGGACGCCGAGACGGCGCGCATCATGGGCATCCATTTCGACCGCGTGGTGCTGCTTACCTTCGCGCTCGGCTCGGCGCTCGCCGCGCTCGCCGGCGTGATGAACGGCCTCTACTACAACGAGATCAACTTCTCGATCGGCCTGCTCCTCGGCGTGATCGGCTTCTCCGCCGCGGTGGTCGGCGGCCTCGGCAACATCTACGGCGCGATCCTCGGCGGCTTCCTCTTCGCCGCGCTGCAAACCATCGGCGCGGTGCTGCTGCCGGGCATCTTTCCCGGCCTGCCCAGCGCCTATAAGGATGTCTTCGCTTTCGCCGTGGTGATCGGCTTCATGGCCTGGCGGCCGACGGGCCTCATCGCCGAGCGCACGGCGGAGCGGGTATGACCGGCTTCATCGGCATCGCGGCGATCGCGGCCTTCAGCTACTTCTTCCTGCACGCCGAGTCGCAACCGGCGGTGCTCGGCCTCATCGCGGCGGCGGTGGTCGGCGTGCCCCTCCTCGGACGCTTCGGCTGGATCGAGCGCGCGTCGCGCTCGCTGGAGGCGAACAAGCTGGGCGGTCGCATCGCCATTGCCATCGCGCTCGCCGCGATCGTGTGGCTGTTCCGCGAAGAGAATTTCGCGATGCTCATGCTCGCGTCGGTGCTCTTCTATACCGTCGCCTGCCTCGGCCTCACCGTGCAGTTCGGCTATGCCGGCGTGGTGAACTTCGCCGGAGCAGCCTTTCTTGGCGTCGGCGGCTATACCTCCGCCATGCTCGCGCCCCACCTGCCCCATGTGCTGGTGCTCGTCGTCGGCGGGCTGCTCGCCGCTCTCGTCGGCTCGATCCTCATCCTGCCGATCCTGCGCACGCGCGGCCATTACGCCGCGCTGATCACGGTCGCCTTCGGCATCCTCTTCCGCCAGTTCGTGGAGGTGAACGACGCCCTGGGCGGGCCGCAGGGACTGCAGGTGAAGGGACTCGATCTCTTCGGCTGGGACCTGAACTCGCCCATCGGCGAGCTCTCCTTCTACACGAACTATGTTCTCGTCGGCCTCGCGCTGGCCGCGCTGGCGTTCATGCTGGTGCGGCGCCTGGAGCGATCGTGGGTCGGGCTCAACCTCGACGCGGTGCGCCTCGACGAGACCGCCTGCGCGGTGTTCGGCATCGATGTCGCGCGCTGGAAGATCCTCGCCTTCACCTTCGGCAATTTCTTCGCCGGCGTGGCCGGCGCGGCCTACGCGATGATGACGGGCTTCGTCGCGCCGAACAGCTTCACCTTCGCCGACTCCCTCATCATGGTGTCGATCGTGCTGCTCGGCGGCGTCGGCAATGCTTGGGGCGTGGCGCTTGCCGCGGCGATCATGCTGGTGCTGCCCGAGAAGCTGCAGGCGCTGCAGGAATACCGCTTCCTCCTCTACGCCGTGCTGGTGATCGCGATCCTGATGGTGCGGCCGCAGGGACTGATCCCGCGCCGCGCCCGGGACTACTTCGCTTGATCCTCCAATGCGCCGGCCTCACGGTGCGCTTCGGCGGGCTGGTGGCGCTCGATCGCCTCGACCTCGAGCTCGCGCAGGGCGAGATCCTCGGCCTGATCGGCCCGAACGGCTCCGGCAAGACGACGTTCTTCAACGCGCTCACCGGGCTCTATCGCGCGAGCGGCAGTGCCGCTTTCCAGGGCGAGGAATTGACGCAGATGAGGCCGCAGCGCATCTACGGCGCCGGCATCACGCGCACCTTCCAGCGCTCGCGGCTCGCGCTGCCGCTCTCGGTGTTCGACAACATCATGATCGGCAACCACCGCCTCCTGCGCCACGGCCTGTGGTTCAACCTCTTCCGGCGCAACGCCCTGCGCGCGGAGCTCGAGGCCAACGTCGAGAAGGCGCGCGCGCTCGTCGGCACCTTCAGCCAGGCGCTCGTCGGGCGGCTCTTCGATCCGGTGGCGGGGCTGTCGATGATCGACCGGCGGCGTATCGAGATCTGCCGCGCGCTCGTCTCCGAGCCGAAGCTGCTGCTGCTCGATGAGCCCTCCGCCGGCATGACGCACGAGGAGACGCGCGAGCTGATGGACGACATCCTGGTCGTGCGCGAGCGGCTGGCGGGCCTGTCGATCGTCGTCATCGAGCACGAGATGAACGTCATCGAGCGCGTGTCGAGCCGCTGCGCGGTGCTGAACTACGGCCGCAAGATCGCCGAAGGCGTCTATGCCCAGGTGGCGGCGGACGCGGAGGTGCAGAAGGCGTACCTGGGGACGGACTGATGCTCGCCATCGAAAGCGTCAGCGTCGCCTACGACCGCGCCGACGTGCTGCAGGAGGTCTCGCTCGAGGTCGCCCCCGGACGCATCACCTGCATCCTCGGCTCGAACGGCTCGGGCAAGTCGACGCTGATCCGCGCCATCCTCGGCCTCACGCCGGCGCGCAAGGGCCGGATCCTCTTCGACGGATCGGACATCGCCCGCCTGCCCACTCACGCCATCGTCGCGCGCGGCATCGCCTGCATCCCCGAGGGCCGGCGCATATTCCCGAAGCTGACGGTGAAGGAGAACCTGCGGCTCGGCGCCTACCGCCAGCGCACGTACGCGCAGCGCATGGAGAAGGTGTTCGCCATCTTCCCGCGCCTCGAGGAGCGCCTCGACCAGCTCGCCGGCACCATGTCGGGCGGCGAGCAGGCGATGGTTTCCATCGGCCGCGGGCTGATGTCGGAGCCGAAGCTGCTGCTCATCGACGAGCCCTCCCTCGGCCTCTCGCCGCTGCTCGTGAAGGAGAACTTCGCGGTGATCCGCCGCGCGAACGGGATGGGCATCACCGTGCTGCTCGTCGAGCAGAACGTGCGCCAGACGCTCGCCATCGCACACGCCGGCTATGTGCTGTCGCAGGGCAAGGTCGTCGCTTCGGGCAGCGCCGCCGAGCTGGCGCAAAACGCCGAGGTCCACCAGGCCTACTTCGGCTGAGGCCTGTTACGTTTGGTTTCAATCCTGACGCCGCGATGGGCCTATGATGCCGCCCATGCGCGCCCTCGTGCTTGTCCTGGCAACTGCAGCCATGGCGCCGGTCTATGCGCAGACCTACAAATGGGTCGACGCGCGCGGCGTGGTCAACTACTCCAACGTGCCGCCGCCTTCGCGGCCGGCGCAGGCGATACCGATCGAGGAACGCGTGTCCGTCGTGCCCCGTGATCCCAATCTCGCCGCAGCGACCGCCGCCGCCCAGGCGCAGAGCGCGCGCCAGGCGGAATACGCGCACCAGGAATGGCTCGCGCGGCAGCAGGGCATGATGCAGGCGCAGGCGCTCGCCGCCCTGTATCCGCCGCAGGCCGACTACCTGCCGTCCAACGGTTACGGTTACGGCTACGCCTATGCCGTGCCGGTCGTTCGCACGCGCGCCATCGGCCGCCCAGTGGTGCGGCGTGCCGTCGTGGCTCGCCCCGCTCCGCGCCGCCTCTAGGCGTCGTCGGTCTTGAAGTCGGGCGGCGCCATGTTAGCGCCGCTACTGCATGTGCTCGAAGGGGTCGGTGGTGTCGAAGCGGTCCCACGCCGCGCGCACGGCGTGGCGGTTCTTCGCCCACTCGAGCTGCGAGTTGCCGCGGTTGCGCTGGTAGTCGCGCTGCAGGTCGCGCTCCACCTGCTCGTAGGTGCGGCCGGAATAACGGCCGCGGCCTTCCCATCCGGTGCGATAGCCCGGGTAGTAATCGTCGAAGGTGTAGCCGCGCTCGTAGTACGGCTCGCGCGTGTACTGCGTGCGCCAATAGGCTTCCTCGGCGGTCGGATCGATTTTCTCGGCGATGCCTTTGCCGGCCAGTCCGCCTACGACCGCACCGACCGCGGCGCCAGCCAGGGCGCCGGCCGGTCCGGCCACCGCACCGGCGGCCGCGCCCGCCGCCATGCCGCCCGCCGCGGCGCCGAGGCCGGTGCCGACCGGGTGCGCTCCGGGCGCGCCGGAAATGGGATCGCGATTCTCGTGCTTGCCGTAGCTCCACGTGGTCCGGCGACGGTCACCCGACGGCGGAATGAGGTCGCGGTTCTCCATGAAGCGACGCTCGGATGTAAAAGCTGCCATTGCACGCTCCTTTCTTGATGCGAATCGTCGCGTGCCGCAATTTGCATGCCGCCGAGTTGAAAAAGTCTAGCGCGCGAGTTGCGTGAGGGCAGCGATAACGAGGCCGGCGAGGCCGCCGACCAGCGTGCCGTTGATGCGGATGTACTGCAGATCGGGGCCGATGTGGCGCTCGAGCTCGCCGACCAGCTTCTCCTCCTGCCAGCTCATGATCTGGTCCTCGATGAAGCGGCCGATCTTCGCGCGGTGCTCCTCGATGAGCGCCGGCGCCGCTTTCAGGATCTGCTCGTCGATCCACTGCTGGATCTCGCGGTCGGCGCGCAGCGTGCGGCCGAGCGCCTCGAGCATCGCCGTCACGCGCTGGTGCAGCGATTGCGGGCTGCGGTCGTATTCGGCGGCGAGCCAGGCGCGCAACTCGTCCCAGAGGCCGGAGAGGTAGCGGGCGACCGCCGGGCTCTCCAGCGCCTCGTCGCGCAGGCGATGCACGCGCTCGCGCAGCGCGTCGTCGACCTTCAGCCGCGCGACGAAGTCGGCGACGAAGGCGTCGAAGCGCTTCCTCAGCTCGTGGTCCTGGTCGCGGCGCACCTCGGAAATCTTCTTCACCGCGACCTCGACGATCTTCAGCGCCGCGCGGTCGTCGAGCTTGAGCCCCAGCCAGTCCGACAGCAGCTTCACGAGCGGCGCGCTCTTCGCCACCTCGCCGGCGATGTAGGCCTGCGTGTCGGTGCGCGAAAGCACCTCGTCCAGCGCGCGCAGCGCCGCATCGAGCAGCTCGTGGTGGCGCTTGTTCTCGGTGAGGATGTCGAGCAGCTGCGCCGCGGCTGCCGCGACGTCGGCGCTTTTCAGGCGGCGCGCCACCGTCTGCGACAAGTAATTGCCGACGCGCTCGTCGTCGAGCGCCTTCAATCCGTACGCCGTCAGCCGCGTCACGTACGTCGCGACGCGCTCGGCGTTCTCCGCTCGCAGGAGCCATCCGTAGAGGGTGCGCGCCGGGCGGAAATCCTGGATGCGCTGCACGACCGCGATGGTGGTGAGGAAGTTCGACTGGATGAACTGCGACAGGCCGCGCGCGATGCGCTGCCGGTTGCGCGGCACGATGGCGGTGTGGGGGATGAAGCGCAGGCCGAGCGGGTGGTGGAAGATCGCCGTCACCGCGAACCAGTCGGCGATGGCACCGACCATCGACGCCTCGGCCGTCACGCTCACCCAGGACAGCCAGGCGTACTGCCCGCGCAGGCTCTCGGCCGCGACATATACGGCGCCGGCCAGCACCAGCAGCCCGGTGGCCCGGAACTTCATCCGCCTCAGGCGCGCGTCGCGATCGTCAACCATGGTGCCTCCGCGGTTCATGCAGTCATTTTGCTATGCGGCTGACCGCGTCGCGAAACGCGCGCCCGACAGAGGCCGTGCCGTCGCCCCCGCGAAAGCGGGGGCGACTCAGGGCGGGATGCTACTTCGCCGACGCCGCCGGCAGCGTCGCGACAACCTCCTGCTTGCCGTTGACCACCTTGGTCATGAAGCTCTCGCGGTCGAGGTCGCCCCTGTCGTCGAACGCCACGTCCATGAGGATGCCCGGATACTGCTTCGCGCTGAGGCGCACGCCGTGCATCGCCTTGGCGAAGGCTTTCTGGTCGAACTTGCCGACCTTCTCCGTCACCGCCTTGACGATGTACATCGCGGTGTAGCCCTTGAGGCCGTTGTGGTCCGACTTGTAGTTGTATTCCTTCTGGAAGCGCTGGGTGTAGCCCTTCACCAGCGGATCGGGCGCGTCCGACGTCAGGCCGACGTGGGCCGCGGCGCCGTTCGCGGCGTCGCCGGCCAGCTCGATCACTTTCTGGCTGGTGAGCACCGTCTCGCCGATGATCGGCTTGTCGTAGCCCTGCTTCTTCAGCTCGCGCAGCGCGCGCGCGGACTCCTCCTCGTTCGAGTAGACGAAAAGCGCGTCGGCATTCGCCTGCCGTGCCTTCAGCACCGCGCTCGAGAAGTCGACCTGGCCGGGGTCGGTCGAGATGTCGGCGACGACCTTGATGCCGAGGGGCTCGATCGACTTCAGGAACACGTCGCGCCCGCCTTTGCCGAAGTCGTTGTTGACCCAGATCATCGCCACCGTCTTCGCCTTCACCTGGTCCTTGATGTAGCGCGCGACCTTCGGCATGGCGCTCGCCTGGGTGAACGACGTGCGGAAGATGTACGGGTTGCCCTGTTGGGTGATGGCGGCCGCCTCGCCGCCGGTGAAGTTCGGCACCTCGGCGCGCCGCGTCTCGGCCATGCTGACGAGGATCGAGCCGGAGAACACCGGTCCCATCACCACGTACGCGCCGTCGTCGATCGCCTTCACCGCCAGCGCCTTCGCCACCTGCGGCTGCGACTGCGTGTCGTTCGCCGTGTACTCGATCTTGCGGCCGAGGATGCCGCCGGCCGCGTTGATCTCCTTGACGGCCAGCTTGATGCCGTCATTGAAGTTGGTGCCCGACGTCGTGCCCGTGCCCGACAGCTCCACCAGCCCGTAGATCTTCACGGGCCCGCTTTGGGCAAACAGCGGCTGGCTCGCCAGCATGAGCGCCGCGAAGGCGCTGCCGATCAGCTTCTTCATCCTCTCCTCCTTGGTAGGGAAATCACTTCGGTGTCCTGGCGACGATGTCCGCTTCGACGATCTTCCGCAGCTCGGCCGTCACCTTCGGGTCGCCGCCGAACCACTTGCGAAAACCAAAACCGGCCTGCTGCAGGAGCATGCCGAGGCCGTCGACCGTGCGATGGCCGCGCTTCCTCGCCTGCGCGAGGATCGCCGTCTCGAGCGGCACATAGATGATGTCGTAGACCACCGCGCTCTTCTTGAGCGGCGACAGGTCGATGACCAGCGGATCCTTGCCCTGCATGCCGAGCGAGGTGCAGTTCACCAGCACGTCGGCCTGCGGCAACAGCCCGGCCATCTCGTCCCAGCCGTGCGCCCTGGCGCCGAACTTTGCCGCCAGCTCCTGCGCGCGCGCCAGCGTGCGGTTGACGATATGCACTTCCACGCCGCGCTGCCGGAACGCATAGGCGGCCGAGCGGCTCGCGCCGCCGGCGCCCAGGATCACCACCTTGCACCCGGGTACCTTCCAGCCGGGCGCGCGATCGTCGAGATTGAGGATGAAGCCGTGGACGTCGGAGTTGCCGCCCATCAGCTTTCCGTTCTCTAGCCACAGCACGTTAACCGCGCCCACCGCCTCTGACGCGGCATCGCGCGCGGCGACCGTCTTGTAGGCCGCTTCCTTGTGCGGGATGGTGACGTTGCCGCCGACATAGCCGTTCTGCGCCAGGTTCGAGATGAACGGCACGAATTCGTGCGGCTGCAAATCCTTCAGCTCATAGGCGCCGGGAATGCCGAGCGTCTTCAGCCAGTAGCCGTGGATCATGGGCGAGCGCGAATGCGCCACCGGATGGCCCATGACACACGCTTTTTTCATTTGAGCGGAGAGAACGACGTCGCCTTGAGGATGCGGCACTCCTGGCTCTGGTGCGCGCCGAGCTCGCGGCTCTTCGCGAGGTACTCCTTGAACGCCGGATCGGCCATCAGCGCGTCGCGCTTCTTCTCGCGGTCGGCCTGGCTCGCATACTTCCAGACGTGCACCACCTGGTTGAGCGGTCCCACCTCGGTCGTGGCGTAGAACACCGGCTCGCCGCAGTGCTTCACCTGCGTCGGATGGCCATACTCTTCATAGAGCTTCAGCCACGCGGCGAACTTGTTGTTGTGCAGCGTGTAAATGCGTAGATCAAAAATCATTTCGCCTCCGAGCGGCGGAGTATAGCCTCCGCCCCGGCGAGTGCCCGCCGCGCGCGCTCGAGAGGCTCGAGCTTTTCCATCACCGGCACTTCGAGACTGAGCGCGATGTCGGCGGGCAGCGCGCCGAGCAGGCCGCGCAGATCGAGGCCGCCTTCGCCCGGAAACAGGCGATCGCCGCGCGCCTGGCGGATGATCTCCTCCCGATCCGCCGGAACCTCGGCCCGCGCGTCGCAGAGTTGTGCGTAATGCAGGTACTCGCGCGGCACTTTCTTCAGCTCGGCGAGCGAATCGCGCGCGCGGGAAAGGTGGATCGCGTCCACCAGCAGCCCGCTGTTCGACCTGCCCGTGGCGCGCAGGATGCGCAAAGCCTTGGCGATGTTCGAGACATCGACCCACGGCATCGGCTCGAGGTTGGCGCGCAGCTTGTAGCGGCCGGCGAGCTCGCACAGCTGACCGAACGTTTCGACGAGGCGTGACTCATCGGCGTCGGCGCCGTGCACCAGGAGCTCGCTCGCGCCAAGGCGCTGAGAGATGGCGAACACGTTTTCCCAATCGCCGACCTTGGTCTGCGGCGTCAGGCGGAATACCTCGACGTCGAGCACGCGCATTCCCGTCTCGCGCAGGCACGCCTCCAGCAGCGCGATGTCCAGCGGATGGCTATAGGGCTGCCCGGCCACGGGCACCAGGCGCAGTCCGACATGGGTGTAGCCCGCCTGCGCGGCGATGCGCACCTGCGAATCGTGCGGGCATTCGAGCACGGTCAGAGCAGCAAGGCCGATGGCGCGCTTCATTTCGGGCCGAGCGAGAAACCGAGGCGATAGAGGCCCACGGCGGCGCCGGGCAGCGAAAGCTCGGCCACCGCTGCCTCGACGCCAGCCACGTCGTAGCCGCCGACGAGAAGCGCGCAGTCGATGCTCTTGTCGGTGCCGCCGCGCATCTTCTGCTCGGCGGTCGGCGCTCCCGCTTGACCCTTCAAGAGATAGGCGCAGGTCACACCCTTGCGTCGCGGAGGCTCCGGCAGATGGCTCGCGGGCGAGAAGCGGACGGTGGCCATCGCGTAAGGCACACCCTCGCCGTATCCGCCGCGGACGACGCAAAGACTGCGCACCATGTTCTTGTGGTGCGCCATCATGCGCTGCGACCACGGCGTCGGATTGTTCAGCCGCTCGAGATAGGGGCCGGTGGTCAGTGTGCCGAGTTCCGCCGCCTCGTAAAGCACGAAATAAGTGCCGGGGTCTCGCAGGCCAACCCAGCGCGTGCCGCGCAGGAATCCCGGAATACCGACGCGCTCCGGCATGTGCTCGACGGTATGCCATTCCTCCCAGTCCGCGCGCGCGTCCGCCGGGATGTCCCACCACATTGCGACTGCGGCTTTGCCTAGCATCAGCCCATCGCCTTGAAAGTGCGCATCATCCGCTCTGCGTCGGGCTCGATGCCAGTGAAGAGGCGAAACGCCCCGACCGCCTGGAACACGGCCATGCCGCTGCCATCCACGGTGCGGCAGCCCTTGGAGCGCGCCACGCGCAGGAGCTCCGTCTCGAGAGGGAAGTAGACGATCTCCGCGACCCAATGGCGCGGCTCGATGAGGCGCGCGTCGAGCGGCAGCCCGGGCATCTTCCCCATCCCGGTCGGCGTGCAATGAATGAGCCCGTCGGCCGTCGCCATCGCCGAAGCGAGGTCGGCGGTCGTCTCGGCGCCCAGCTTGCCGGCGAGTGCCGCGGCGCGTGCCGCGTCCACGTCGAAGATCGACAGCCGCCGCACGCCGAGCTTGAGCGCCGCGTGCGCCACCGCGGCGCCTGCGCCGCCGGCGCCGAGGAGAACCACGCGGTCGAGCGGCGCGCCCGGCAGGCCGCGGCCAAAACCTTCGGCGAAGCCGGAGGCATCCGTGTTATGGCCGGTGAGCTTGCCGTCGCGGATCACGATGGTGTTGACGGCCCCGATGGCGCGAGCGTCCGCAGACAGCTCATCCAGCAGCGGGATGACTGACTGCTTGCAGGGGTAGGTGACGTTCAAGCCGCTGAAGCCTTTGCGCTTCGCCTCCGCCAGCAATTGCGGCAGCGGTTCCCGGCGCTGGTCGAGGTCGATCAGCTCGTAGACATATCGCAACCCCTGCGCCGCGCCCTCCTCCATGTGCATGCGGGGCGAGCGCGAGCCCTGGATGCCGGCGCCGATCAGGCCGACGAGGAACGAGCGCGTCATTTCTTCGCCGCTGAAACCGCCGCGCGCAGGCCCAGGAGATAGCTCTCGACGCCGAAGCCTGCGATCTGTCCCTTCGCGATCGCGGCGATGACGGAGTGGTGCCTGAACTCCTCGCGCGCATGGATGTTCGACATGTGCACTTCGATGATCGGCACGGCGAGGATGGCGAGCGCGTCGCGGATCCCGTAGCTGTAGTGCGTCCACGCGCCGGCGTTGATCATCACCGCGCCGAAGCCCTCGCCGTGGGCGCGATGGATGCGCTCGCACATCTCCCGCTCGCCATTGGTCTGGAAGCTCTCGACCTCGACGCCGAGCTCCTTCGCCAGCGCCTGCAGCTCGCGCTCGATGTCGGCGAGCGTCGCGGTGCCGTACTGCTTCGGATCGCGCTTGCCGAACATGTTGAGGTTCACGCCGTGGAGCACGAGGACTTTCATGCGCTTCTCCGGAGGGAGCTGCCGAGGAAAAGACGGTTGAGGTCCGGGTCCTGGAGGAGCTCCCCGGCCGGGCGGTCGAGCGCGAGGCGGCCCATCTCCAGCACGAGAGCGCGGTTCGCGAAGCCGAGCGCGCTGCGCACGTTCTGCTCGACCATCAGGACCGTCGTGCCTTCGTCGGCGAGGCGGCGCAGGAGCTGGAACACGTCGCGGCTGATGAGCGGCGAAAGGCCGATCGACGGCTCGTCGATGAGGAGCACCTTGGGCCGCAGCAGGAGCGCCCGCCCGATCTCGAGCTGCTTCTGCTCGCCGCCGGAAAGCGTGGAGGCCTGGTTGTGGATCCGCTCCTTGATCCGCGGAAACCGCTCGAGCACCTCGGGAATCCGTTCGTGCATCAAGTGCCGCGGCAGCGTGATGCCGCCGAGCTCGAGGTTGTGGAGCACGGAGAGCGAGCCGAAGAGGTTGCGTCCCTGCGGCACGAAGGCGACGCCGCGCGCGAGCATGGCGCGCGGATGGCTGCCGGCGACGTTCTCGCCGTCGAGGCGAACTTCGCCCGCGCGCGGGCGCAGGAGCCCGAACAGCGTTTTCAAGGCGGTGGACTTGCCGGCGCCGTTGGGACCGATCAGCAGCGTGATCTCGCGATCCGCGGCGCTGAACGAGAGCTCGTTGAGTATCGTGAGCGTGGGCGAATAGCCGGCGACGACGCCGCGGAATTCAACTGCCAAGGTAGGCCTCCAGCACAGCCGCGTTCGCCTGCACCTCTTCCGGACGGCCCTCCGCCAGCACGCGGCCTTCCACCATGCAGACGACGCGCGTGCACAGCCGCATGATGAATTCCATGTTGTGCTCGATGACGACGAAGCTGCCGCCCTGCGCGCGGTTGAGCTTGAGCAGCAGCTCGCGCAGCTCGTCGACGAGCGCGGGGTTCACGCCCGCGCAGGGTTCGTCGAGCAGCACGAGCCGCGGCCGCGAGACGAACGCCATCGCGATGTCGACGAGCTTCTGCTGCCCGTAGGAGAGGCTGCCCGCGGGAAGGTGCGCGACGCGCTTGAGATTGAAGAGCTCGATCAGCTCGTCGGCGCGCTCGCCGAGGCCGGCGTCGGGCGCGGCGAGCAGGCGCCCGGGGAGCGAGCCGCGGAATTCCTGTCCGGCGACGATGAGGTTGTCGCGCACGGACAAGCTGCCGAACACCTGCAGCGTCTGGAAGGTGCGGCCGATGCCGCGGCGGGAGAGCGCGAGCGCGGTCATGCCGGTGATGTCCTCCGCGAGGAAGCGCATCTCTCCCGACGTGGGGCGGATCTGCCCGAGGATGCTGTTGAAGAGCGTGGTCTTGCCGCTGCCGTTCGGCCCGATCACGCCGACGATCTCGCCCGGGGCGACGGAAAAGCTCACGCCATCCACGGCGCGGATCGCGCCGTAGTGCTTGACGCAGTTCCTTACCTCGAGAAGCGCAGCCGTTGCGGGATGGATAGCAGGCCTCCGGGGAGCCAGATCATCAGGGCGACGATGGCGAAGCCGAACATGACGAGGTACCAGTCCTTCAGGAACCGCAGCCATTCCGGCAGCAGGAGCACGATGGCGGCGCCGAGCATCGGTCCGAAGAACCGGCCCGAGCCGCCGACGATCACCATGAGGAGCAGCATCAGCGACGCCGTGAGATTGAAGGGCGCGGGCTCGATGAACTGGACGAGCGCCGAGAAATACGCGCCGGCCACGCCGGCAAAAGCGGCGCCGATGGCGAACGCAAGCAGCGTGTAGGCGGTGATGTTGATCGCGAGGCTCTCGGCGCGGATCGGGTTGTCGCGCAGCGCGGCAAAGGCGCGGCCCCACGGCGAGCGGATGATCCACCACAGGACGAGCGCGAGCAGGCCGGTCGACGCGAGCACGAAGTAATAGAAGCCGAGCGACGACTCCATCGGATATGCGAAGAGCTTGGGCCGCGGGATGCCGCTGATGCCGAACGTGCCGCCGGTCAGCCACTCCTCGTTGCGGAAGGCGAGGAACATGAGCACGTTGAAGCCCAGCGTGGCGAAGGCGAGGTAGTGGTGCTGCACGCGCAGCGCCGGGAAGCCGATGGCGAGGCCGACGACGAAGCAAAGGAGCGCCGCGGCCGGAGCCGCCAGCCAGAAGGCGAAACCCGCTTTCAGCAGGAGGGCCGCCGTATAGGCGCCAATCCCCAGGAACGCGGCGTGGCCGATCGACATCTGGCCCGCATAGCCCACCGTCAGGTTGAGTCCCATCCCGGCCATGACGTAGACGCACCAGAGGGTCAGCAGGTAGATGCCGTAGTTCTTCAGGCCGAGCGGCGCGGCGATCAGCACGGCGACCAGGACCGCAATGGAGAGCGCTTTTTTCAAACCTTGCGCTCCTCCGCTCTTCCGAGCAGGCCTTCCGGCCGGAACAGGATCACGACGAGGAACAGCATCAACGCCACGCCTTCCTTATAGGCCGGCGAGAGATAGGCGCCGGTCAGGTTCTCGAGCACGCCGACCAGCACGCCGCCGAGCAGCGCGCCGCGCGTCTGGTTGAAGCCGCCGATGATCGCGGCATAGAAGGCCTTGAGGCCGATGGTGTCGCCCATGTCGAACTTGGCGAGGTAGGTCGGCGTCACGAGGAGCGCCGTCACGGCGGCGAGCACCGCGTTGACGAGGAATACGTACAGCACCATGCGCCCGACGTCGATGCCGAGCACCGTCGCCGACTCGGTGTTCTGCGCGACCGCCTGCATCGCGCGGCCGGTGACCGTGCGGTTGAGGAACGCCTGCAGCCCGAAGACGATCGCGCCGGCGAGCAGCAGCGTGCCGACGTCGTACGCCGAGACCTTCACGCCGGCGATGCTGTAGATGCTGTCCGGAAAAACGCCCGGGAAGGGGTACGCGGAAGCGCTGTAGCCGGCCTTGACGAGGTTCTTGACGCCGATGGCGAGGCCGAGCGTGGCGATGACCAGCGGAATGACGCCGTGGCGGCGCAGCGGATCGACCACCAGCCACTTGAACGTGGCGCCGGTGATCAGCATCGCCGCGAGGCAGGCGACCAGGAACGCGAGCCACAGCGGCATGCCGGCGCCCAGGCCGAGGAGCGTCACGAACGCCGGCACCATGACGAACTCGCCCTGCGCGAAATTGATCGTGCCCGAGGCCTGCCAGAGCAGCGTGAAGCCGAGCGCGGCGAGCGCATAGATGGCGCCGGTCGCTACGCCGGACACGAGCAGCTGGATGAAATCGGTCATCGCGCGGCCAGATAGCTCAGCACGACGTCCACCACCATCGCGCGCCGCCGCGCGACGTCGCCCTTGGTCCCCATGTCGCGCTGGAAGATCGCGCCGAAGGTGTACTGGTTGGTGACGTTGAAGAGGCCGAGCGCCGAGATCACCTTGTGCACGTCGATCGCCTCGATGTCGCGGCGGAAGCCGCCCTGCGCGCGTCCGCGCTCGAGGATGCGGGCCAGCGTGTCGAGGATCGGCCGGTTGAGCGTGCGCATGGCCGGCGACTTGCTCAGGTGACGCCCCCGCGCCTGATTCTCCGCCACGACGAGCCGGCAGAAGTCCGGGTGGGCGAGGTAATAGTCGAAGGTGTGCTCGACTACGCGCCGGATCGCCTGCGCCGGCCGCAGGTGGTCGAGGTCGAGCTGCTTTTCCGCGTCGCGAATGCCCTGATAGGCATGCTCGAGCACGGCGATATAGAGCTTTTCCTTCGAGCCGAAGTAATAGTTGATCAGGGCACGCGTCGTGTGGGTGCGGGCGGCGATGGCGTCCATGCTCGCGCCCTTCACCCCGCGCGCCGCGAACTCGTCGATCGCCGCCTTGAGGATCCGGGCGCGATTTTGCTCCGGCGCCTTGGGCTTGCGCATCGCAGCGGTGCGCGCCTCGTGCAACACGGTCATCTCGCCGCAGGCCGGCGCGCCATCATGCCGGCGATCGCCTGGTTCACCGCGTCATCCCTTATAGCCCATGAGGCGCGGCAGGAACAGCACGGTATCGGGCACGAACGTGATCACGGCGAGGGCGCCGATCATCACGAGCAGGAACGGCAGCACCTCGCGCACGAGATCCTTCAGCGTCACGTCGGCGATCTTCATCATGAGGAACAGCAGCAGCCCATAGGGCGGCGTGATCAGGCCGATCATGATGTTTACCACGGCGACCACGCCGAAGTGCACGGGGTCGATGCCGAGGGCATGCGCGGTGGGCAGCAAGACCGGGACGAAGACCAGCAGGATCGTCGTGCCTTCGAGAAAGCAGCCGAGGATCAGCAGCACCCCGTTCGCGAAGATCAGGAACCCGGCCGGCGAAAGCTCGTAAGCCTTGAGGATGGCGCTCAGCGTGCGCGGGATGTTCTCCGCGGTGACGACGTAGTTGAACACCAGCGCCCCGGCGATCAGCATGCCGATCGAGACGGTAATGCGCGCGCTCGTCATCAGGGAGCCGTAGATGCCCCGCCATGTCACGCTGCGATAGATGATGGCGGACGCGAGCAGCGCATACGCCGCCGCTGCCGCCGCGGCTTCCGTCGGCGTGGTAATGCCGCTGTAGAGGCAGCCGAAGAGGATTACCGGCATAAGGAGCGCCGGAAACGCCTGCCAGGTGACGCGCGGCAGTTCGCGCAGCGGCACGCCCTTTTCCACCGGGAAGTTGCGCTTACGCGCCGTGTAACCGATCCAGCCCATCTGCACGGCACCGATCAGGAGACCGGGTATGAAGCCGCCGAGGAAGAGATACCCGATCGAGGTGTCGGAGATGAGCGCGTACAGCACCATCGGGATCGACGGCGGGATGATCGGCCCGATCACCGACGACACGGCGGTGAGCGCGGCGGCGAAGCTCGCCGGGTACTTGCCGTCCTTCGTCATCAGCACCTGCATCAGCTTGCCGGAGCTCGCCGCGTCGGCGAGCGCGGAGCCGGACATGCCGGCGAAGATGATGCTCTGCACCACGTTGACGTGGGCGAGCCCGCCGCGCCAGCGCCCGACGAGCGCATTACAGAAGCTCAGCAGGCGATCCATGATGCTGCCGGAATTCATGAACTCGGCAGCGAGGATGAAGAGCGGTATCGCGAGCAGGATGTAGCTCTGGTACATGCCGTTCAGCAGCTGCTCCGCCGCCGTGCCTATGTCGACGCCGGCGAGCCAGAGATAGAGGATCGATCCGCCGATCATGGCGTGGCCGATTGGCAGGCCGAGCAGCGTCAGGGCGACGATGGCGAGCACCGCCAGCGAGAAGGGGCTGGTCGGATTCACAGTCCGGAGCTCACCTTCGCAGGATCGGCCTCGCCTTGCTTGCGACCGCGCAGCTCGAGCCACAGCAGCGCGGCGTAGCGGATGAGCATCGCCACCAGGAAGATCAGGTAGATCGAGTACAGGTAGTCGAGCCGGATGTGCAGGTAGTCCGTACGCTCGACCTTCATGAAGGTGACGTACTTGTAGGCGCCGGGCAGGGAAACACCGTAGAGCACCAGGAGAGCGATGCTCGCGATGATGCCCATCACCCGGCGCACGCGGACACCGAACGCCGAATAGACGAGATCGAAGCGGATCTCCTCGTCTTCCTTCAGGACGAAAGCCGCGCCCCACAGCACCATCCACAGCCAGGTGATGACGGTGATCTCGGACATCCGGCCGGTCGGATAGCTGAAAACGTAGCGGGCCACGATCGTGGCGATGAAGGCGACGAACATGACGCCGAGCAGCGCGGCGACGACGTTCTCCGCCCGGCGGTAGAGCCAGGCGGCGACCCGCGACACGGACGGACTCACTATTTCAGCGCATTGATCTTCTCGAGCATGCCCTTCGGCCATTCCTTCGCGTCGTCGGAGGCGAGGTAGACCTTTTGCGCGTAGGCCCGGAACGCGTTGACGTCCGGCGCATAGACCTGCAGGCCCTGCTTGCGGAAGCCCTCCGCGAGCTCCGCCTCGCGCTTCTGGTGCTCCCCGGCGCTCCAGGCGATCGCCTTGTCGACCGCGGACTGGAAGGACTTCTGCTTCGCCGCGCCCATCGCGCTCCATGTCTTCATGTTGACGGTCAGCAGGTCGAAGCCGACGAGGTGCGACGTGAGCACGATCTGCGACATCACCTCGTAGAACTTCATGTTCTGCACGTTCGGCAGCGGATTGTCCTGGCCGTCGATGGCGCCGGTCTGCAGGCCGGTGTAGACCTCGGCATAGGCCATGGGCGTGGGGTTCGCGCCGAGCGAGCGGCCGAGCAGCTGCCAGGCCTCGCCCGGCGGCATGCGCAGCTTGATGCCGGCCATGTCCGCCGGCGTGCTGACCTTTTTGCTGGGCTTCAGCCCGACCTGCCGCGTGCCGAAGAACGTCGGGCCGAGGATCTTCACCTTGAGCTGGTCCTCGACCATCTTCTTCATCTGCGCGCCGAGGTCGCTCGCGAAGAACGAGTTGAGGTGGTCCGCGTCGCGGAACAGGTACGCCGACGTGAGGATCGACCAGGCGGGCACCTGCTTGGAGAAATCCTGTGGCGCGATGTTGCCCATCTCGAGGTTGTCGCGCTGCAGCGCGACGAGCTCGGTGCCCTGCTTGAAGAGCGTGCCGTTGTAGAACGGCTCGAGCTTGAAGTCGCCTTCGATGTCCTTCGCGAGCATGCGGATCATGTCCGCGCGGATGTCTTTATCCGAGAACACGGCGGCGAAACGCAGCGTGGGCTTGCCCTGCGCCCAGGACGGGACGGCTGCGCCTGCGGCGAGGGCCGCACCCGCGCGGAGCGCCGCGCGACGAGAGATCTTCATGCCTTGCCTCCTCCGATGGTATGAACTGCGGTAAATTAACGGGGTCGCCAATTCTTCGCAAGGCCGCGATGAGCGTCAAGGAGAGCCTGCCCGAGCCGTCCAACCCCCTCGGGGTCGACGGCCTGGAGTTCGTCGAGTACGCCACCTCGCAGCCGCAGCAGTTCGGCGCGCTGCTGCAGAAGATGGGCTTCGCCGCCGTGGCGCGCCACCGCTCGCGCGAGGTCATGCTCTACCGGCAGGGGCCGATGAACCTGATCGTCAACGCGCACGAGGCGCAGGGGGCGGCGCCCGTGCTGTCGGCCTTCGCGCTGCGCGTGCGCGACGCGGCGTACGCCCACAAGCATTCCATCGACCTCGGCGCCTGGGACATGCCGACCCGCGCCTCCGCGATGGAGCTCAACATCCCGGGCATCCACGGCGTCGCCGACACGCTCGTCTACTTCGTCGACCGCTACCGCGACTTCTCCATCTACGACGTCGACTTCGTGCCGCTCGCCGGCATGCAGGCGAAGCCCCCGGCGAGCGCCGGCCTGCACTGGTTCGGCATCGTGCAGTCGATCCTCGGCGACCGCACCGCCGACTGGCTCGACTTCTACCAGAACCTGTTCGGCTTCTCGGTCCTGCCCAGGGGTGAATATTTCGGCGTGCTGCCCAAGGGCACGCTGCTCGAGAGCCCGTGCCACAAGTTCTACCTGCAGCTCGTCGAGCCGCCGCCGGGCAGCGAGGACGTGCGCTGGGAAGAAGGCCTGGTGCGAGTCGGCCTCGGCGCCGCCGATGTGCCGGCCGCGGTGAAGGAGCTCAAAGGCCGCGGCATCGTCTTCGTCGACCGCGGTACCGTGCAGCCGAGCGAAAAAGGCGCGCTAACCCAGCCCTACCTCGGCGGCGTCACCTTCGAGCTCGTCCACAGCCACCTGAATCCCTAATTGGGGTCAGATCAAAAATTGCGGAAGCCAGGATAACGCCCATCGTCCTGAATTGTTGATCTGACCCCCTTTATGAATCTTGATCACTTTGGGATGGACACCATCACGCTCGCCGGGCCGCTCGAGGCGAAGCTGAGGGCGGTGCGAGAAGCGGGGTTCCCGCAGATCATGCTGAACGCCACCGACATCGTCGGCCATCCCGACGGCGAGGCGGCCGCGATCGCCGCCGTGAAGAAAAGCGGGCTGAGAGTCACCGGGTTCCAGGTGCTGCGCGATTTCGAGGGGCTGGAAGGACACCTTCACGCCTACAAGGTGGACGTGGCGAAGGCGATGCTCGAAATGTGCCGCGCGCTCGACTCGCGCGTGCTGCTCATCTGCTCCTCGGCCAGCCCCCATGCCACGGGCGAGTTCGATGCGCTGGTGCGGGATCTGCGCAAGCTCGCGATGCTCGCGGTGCCCTTGGACATCCGTATCGCGTACGAAGCGCTGTCCTGGGGGCGCCACGTCAACCTGTACACGCAGGCCTGGGACATCGTGCAGGCGGCCGACCGGGCGAACCTGGGCCTTGCCATCGACTCGTATCACATCCTCGCGCACAAGAGCGGACTCGAGCCGCTGGAGGAGGTCGAGGCGCGGAAGATCTTCCTCGTCCAGCTGTCCGACTTCCTGTGGCAGGACGTGCCCTCGCCGCAGGACCGCATCGAGACCGCGCGCCACGCGCGCGTCTTCCCCGGCGAGGGGGTGCACAGCGAGAACGTGGTCGAGCTCGTGCGCGCGCTCGACGGCATGGGCTACCGCGGCGACTACAGCTTCGAGGTGTTCAACGACGATTACAAGCAGCTGCCGCTGCCCGTGGTAGCGGAACGGGCGAAGCGCTCGGTGAAGTGGATCACCGGGCGGGTCGCCCGCTGGAGCCTGCCGCGCAGTTCCCTAGGGAACCGGCAGGCGTGACGATCGATTACCTGGACGAGGAGCCGGTGGCGGCCTTGTTGTCCTTGTGGTCGATGGCGTGCTCGACCTTGTTCTTGGCGGTGCTCAGGTCCTGCTTGGTCATCGCCTCGAGGTACTCGGCGCGCGAGAGCTTGCCGTCGCCGTTCTTGTCGACGTGCTTGAAGTTCTTCGCGAGCGTCGCGTTGCCGGCGGCCTCGGTGCGCGACAGATAGCCGTCGTTGTTCTTGTCGAGCTTGTTGAAGCCCGGGTCGTTCTTGTCCTTGCCGATCTCGTCGTTCTTCGGCGCGCTGGAACCGGCCGCCGCCGAGCGCTTCTTGTCGTGGTTCTCGTCCGTCGCGTTCGCCACCTTCTGCTTCGCGGTGTGCGCGTCCTGCGCCGTCATCGCGCGCAGGTACTCGGTGCGCGAGAGCTTGCCGTCGCCGTTCTTGTCGGCCTGCTTGAAGTTCTTCGACAGGTTCGGGTTGCCGAGCGCTTCCGCGCGCGAGACGTAGCCGTCGTTGTTCTTGTCGAGCGCGTTGAAGCCGGGATCGTTCTTGTCCTTGCCGATCTTGTCTTCGGCCTTGGCCGTGCCGACCGCCACGGCGAGCGCCGCCGCAACGAGGAAAAACAGGGATTGTGCGAGCCTCATGAAGGACCTCTGGATAAATTTTCCGAGGCCGCAACTATGCGAGCGGCGGCGCGCCGCGACAATGCGCCGATGCGGCTGTCACCAGCGCCCGACGGGCTCCAGACCGTGCTTCGTAAGAACTGCCGCGTGCTCCGGCGAAGCGAGGAAGCGCAGGAAAGCGCGCGCCGCCTCAGGCTCGTTCGAGCCGCTGTGCACGCCTCCCGAGAACACGGTGACGCCTTGCAGGTTGCCGGGCAGCGCGCCGATGTAGGCCACGCCCGGCTTGTTGACGAGCTCGGCCACCTGCTGGAAGCCGATGTCGGCTTCCCCCTTCGCCAGCAGCTCGGCGACCATGCCGCCCGGCGCTGGAATGCGGAAGTTGGGCTTGATCTCGTCCAGCACGCCCATGCGCTGGAACAGCTGGTTCAGGTACACGCCGCTCGGGCCGGTGGAAATGCCGATGGTCTTCGCTCCTAGGAGCGTCTTCTTCAGCTCCGCCTCGGAGCCGAAGGCCGGCCGCGGGGCGCCGGCCTTCACGGCGACGCCGACCATGGAGCGCGCGACGTCGGAGCGGCTGCCGGCCATCAGCTTGCCGCTGTCGGTCAGCTCTTCGAGGAGGCTGGAGGCACAGATCACCGCGTCGAACACCTCGCCGCCGTTCAGGCGCTTCGCCAGGTCGGCGGTGCCGACCCACGTCGTCGTCACCTTGTTCCGGATCTGCGTCTCGAACAGCGGCGCGAGCTCCGCGTACGCCTCCCTGATGGCAGGCGTGGCGAGCACGGTGATAGGGGCGGCGCTGGCCTGCCTTCCTCCAATGGATGTCATATAAACGCGTCCCCTCGCATCCGGAACGACGCCGACAAATTTTCTTAATTGGCGAGCGGGTCGGGCCTCAGCTGGATGTGCACCGCGCGCGGCCGGGAGCCCTTGCCGCCTTCCATCAGCCACGGCGTGCGATCGCCGCTCGAGCTCCAGAGGCCGCGGCCCTTCCAGCCGGCATTCGGATCGTCGATGCGGCCGTCGAAGCCCTTGGCGTAGTAGCCCATCGGGTACGGGATGCGGATCAGCACCATCTTCCCGTCCTTCAGCGCGACGAAACCGTCGTTCAGGTTCGCCGTGGACATCGGCACGTTCTCGCCGAGGCCGAACGTGTTGTGCTGGTCGACCCAGGTGTAATAGCTCGCCTCCGCGCTCGTCTTCTCGCCGTCGAAGCCCGGGCCCGGGTAGCGATAGAACGTCCAGCCCTCGCGGCAGTGCTCGCCGGTCGCCTTGGGACCGTTGAGCGGCGCCCTGCACTTGCGCCGGTCGAACGACACCAGGCTGCCGTTGGAGGCCGAGCCCCAGACCACTCCGCTCTTATCAATGTCGCCGCCGCGGATGCCGTAGCCCTCCTTCGGCAGCGCGTAGAACTCGGAGAGCTGCGTCTTCGGATCGAAGCGCAGGAACCCGGCGCTGCCGCCGAAGACGCCCACCGTGTACCAGACGGAGCCGTCCGTCGGATGCGGCATGACGGCGTACGGTCCCGAGCCGCCGGTGATGCGCAGGTCCTTCGCCGCATCCATCGGCTGGTTGGGCTCCGTGTACTCGTCGCGCCGGCCGTTGCCGTTCGTGTCGAGCACGAAAGGCGCCCAGCCCTGCGAGCGCGCGGCGTCGCCCGTCTCGTCGAACATCTTCGTGTTGAGCCAGCCGGCCACCGGTCCCGTGCCGCTGAACCAGAGCGTCTCGTTCGCGTCGTAGCCGAACTGCGGATGGTGCGTGCCGAAGCAGGTGTCGACGGTGGTGTACTTCATCGTCTTCGTGTCGAGCAGCGCCGCCTGGCGCGCCGAGCGCTCGAGCGGGAAGGCCTTCGCCGACGGATGATCGGAGCCCTTGCGGCACCAGGCCGGGTTATCCATCCCGCGCACCGTGGCCGCGAGCCAGACGCGGCCCTGCTGGTCGAACATGGAATTGTGGTTGTTCGCGCGCGTATCCCACATCTTCTTCTCGCCCCAGTACGCCGAGGGCTGCATCGGCAGAACGGTGGCCGCGTGGCCAGGTCCGAGCGATTCCGGCATCTCCGGGTCGGCCACCGGCATCTTGAAGTAGCTCACCTCGTTCGTCTGCGGATCGAGGATCGGCATGTTGTCGGTCGAGTATTCCGGCGAGCCGTAGAGCTTGCCGTACGCGTTCACCGTCGGGTTACGCCGATCCGATGCGATGAGGTCGTGCAGGTACTTGTCCGGCGTCGACCATTCCCACGACGTGATGACGATGTTGCGCTCCACGCCCTGCGGGCGCGGCGGCTTCGCCTTCGGCAGCTCGCCCTTCGCGATGCGGTCGGTCCAGTCGCCGAAGTACTCGTACGGCACGCCGCCGAACTGGCCGGCGATGCGGTTCGTCATCTGCTCGCCCGACTGGCCGGACTGGATGCGGCGTACCCAGGCGTCCTTGCCGTGCAAGTCGCCGAATTGCGCGGGGATGGTGCGCGTCGCCTCGTTGCCGAGCTGGTGGCAGCCGATGCAGTCCACGTTGTTCATCTGGCGCAGCCAGTTCTCGCGCGTGATGTTCTTCGGGATCGCGGTCGAGCCGCCGAAGTCCTTCGCCGGCGGGATCTTCAGCAGCGAGTACCAATAGATGGCGGGGTAGTAATGGGCGGCCGCGGCTTCGCTCGGCGCGGTGACCGCCTTGTGATCCAGCTTCTGTCCGGGCTTCGCCCGCAGCCGCGGCGAATCGACGAGCCCGTATCCACGCACCCAGACGCTGTAGTTGGCGACCGGCAGGTCGGGGACGAGGTACTGGCCCTTGTCGTTGGTCACGACGATGCGGGCGAATTTCGTCGGCAGGTCGGTGGTTTCGGCGATCACCCAGACGCCGGCCTCCGGCCCCTTGGCGCCGGTGACCGTGCCGCCGATGTCCTTCTCCGTGATCTTCTGGGCGAGCAGCGGCGTGCTCAGCACCATTGCCGCGAGCAGTGCGAAAAGGCTTCTCATTTCCCCTCCTCCAGGTGGAAGCCCCAGCATACGCCAAAAAAAAACGGGACCCAAAGGTCCCGTTTTTGTCGGGTGGCGTTCCGATTAAACCGGGGGAACGCGCGGGCCGCCGCGGCCGCGGTAGCCCATGACGAGCGACACGACGAACGCGATCAGGAACAGGAAGAACAGCACCTTGGCGATTCCCGCCGCTGCGCCGGCGACTCCGCCGAAGCCGAGGAACGCCGCGATGATGGCGACGATGAAGAACCCGATTGCCCAGCTAAGCATTTACGCCTCCAACGGTTGTAGGAAAACAACCGGAGGCTGCAAGCCTCGTGCCGCCCGGCCTGGGCCGACAGGACGGCGTCAGGTGAGCGCCGGCTCCTGCGCCGGCAGCGACACCGGCGGCAGCGACGGCTCGATGAGCTCTGGCTCGAGCGCGGGCTCGGCGTCGAGCTCCGCGTCGGCTTCCTCGTCGAGCGCGTTCTCGATGGCGGGCTTGCCGTACGGCGTCATGAGGCCGAGGATGCGCAGGTCTTCCTTGGTCACCTCGCGCAGGGGCCCGAGCCAGCTGAGGAATTGCGCGAGGTGCGTAATGCGCTCCGGGTGGGCGCAGGCGCCTTGCGCGTTCGGATCGAAGAGGCTGCCGCTCTGCACGCGAGCGACGCGGTCGGGAATCAGGGAAAGCGTGCGCGAGACGATCGCTGCGTTCATAGTTTTTATCTCCTCTGTGTGACCTGCGACGCGAGGGTAACCAGCGCCCGCTCGCTTGGATAGCGCAAAATTCCGCTTCGCGTTAGCGCCGACGCGCTACCTAATGTCGCCTTGCTGCGTCAGGCGCGCCCCGACGAGGCGTGGAAATTGCTGCGAAAGCGGTATGGCGAAATTCCGCAGGACGTTGGGCGTGATCTTGTTCGGCGTGTGCGCTGGGGCAGCCGCGCAGACCCCCGGGATGGGCGATACGCGCGAGGTGCCGCCGGAGAAGAAGGCGCCGCCTGCACCCGAACATCGCAAGTCGCAGACGGAGTCCGGCAGCCATGAGCTCAAGCGCTGCGACGACTACTCCGGCCCGATGCGCGAAGATTGCCTGCGCGGGCTGCGCAATGCAGAAGGCGCGGCGGCTTCCGGTAATACCCGGCGGCCGGAGCCGCCCACGGCGCCGCCGCCGAACAACCCCCGCTAGCCGCCTTCCACTTTGCCGATGGCCTGAATCGCCTTGCGCAGCATGGCGGAGTCGCGCTCGAGGAATTTCTGGAACTCGGGAGCGTCCATGTACGCGGATGGCGTCTTCATCTTTTCCATCGCGCCGGTGAATTCCGGCGAGTGCGCCGCCTTGCCAATCGCGTCGCGCAGCGTGGCGAGGATCGGCGCCGGCGTGCCGGCCGGTGCAAAAGCACCCGCCCACACGTAGAACTCCGTCTGGTAGCCGAGCTCCTTCAGCGTCGGCACGTCCGGGAACGCCGGGTGGCGCTTGGCGCCGAAGGAAGCGAGCGGACGCAGCTTGTGCGCCGACACCTGGGGCACCGCCATCGCGGGCGGTGAAGCCCACATGGCCGCGCTGCCGCCGAGGACGAGCTGCATCGACGGGCCGCCGCCGACCGCCGGCAGGCCGCGCATCTTCGCGCCCGCTTCGTGCAGCAGCATCTCCATCGGCAGGTGCGACGGCCCGTAGAGGCCGGAGTGCGAGTAGACGATGTCGTCGGGGTGCTTCTTCGCGTCGTCGAGCAGCTCCTTCACCGACTTCCACGGCTGCTGCTCGCCGACCACCAGCACCGGCGGGTCGGCGGCGAGGAGCGCGAGCGGCGCGAACTGCTCCATCGCGTACGAAACCGGCCGGCCGTACATCTTCTCCACCTCGGGGATGGTCGTGATGGAGACCAGCGTGACCAAGATCGTATAGCCATCGGGGTTCGCCGAAGCGACCGCGCGATTGCCGACCGCGCCCGACGCGCCCGGGCGGTTCAGCACCACGAACGGCTGCTTGAGGATGTGCTGCAGCGAATTGGCGAGCGGGCGCGCGGCGAGGTCCGCCTGCCCGCCCGGCGGATACGGCACGACGATGGTCACCGGCTTGGCCGGGAACGGCTCCTGTGCGTGCGCGGCAAGCGCCACCAGCGCCAACAACAATATGCGGATCATGCTTCCCCCTGTGTTTATGGTTTTGTGACCACGACGCGGATCGGCGTGGGGTTGTAATCGTTGACGGGATTATTGACCTGCGGGCAGTTCGAGATCACCGCGAGCACGTCCGATTCCGCGCGCAGCTCGACATAGTCGCCCGGCTTGGAGATCCCCGGCCCCATGTCCATGTCGCCGTCGGCGCCGACGGGCACGTACATGAAGAAGTTGACGTTGGCGGCGAGATCCTTCGGCCCCATGCCGTGCTTCGCCAGCTCGCGCAGGAAATTGTCGCGGCAGTTCGGCTGGTAGCCGACGCCGTAGCGAAAGGTGTTGAGGGCAGCGCTGCAGCAGCCGCCGATCGTGTCGTGCTTGCCGCAGGTATCGGCAACAATGGTGAAAAGCGGGGTGAGAGCGACGCTGTAGAGCACCGTTCCGGTGGTGAGGAAGATGCCGCCGCGGTTGATCTTCATGGTGTCGGCCGCGGCATAGCGGTCGGCGTAGTCGTGCGCGTTGTAGCAGAGGAAATCGACCGCCTGCTTGCCCTCGAGGTCGACGAGCCTCAGGTGCTGGCCCTTGTCGAGGCGGCGGCTCCACGAGCCGCGCGCCGGCAAAACCGTGTCTTCAATGACCTCGGACATCGTTCGGCCCATGCTAGATTCGCCGCTTGCCGAACGTCAAGGAAGAGCTCGCTCGCGTCGCGCGAGTCCTCGCGCACCACGAGATGATCGATCTGTGGGGTCACCTCTCCGCTCGCATTCCGGACAGCGATCGCATCGCCGTCACGCCGCGCTTCTCGAAGCACGTCCTGCCGCGGACCATCACGGCGGCCGATGTGCTCGTCTGCGATGCAGCGGGACGCCTCACCGATGGGCGTGGCGAGCTTCCCGATGGTTTTTCGACGGACCTCTATCGCCGCAGCGAGCGGCGGGCGTGCATCTTCGCCGCGCCCCGCTTCGCGATGGCGGCCGAGATCGCCGGCTTCCAGCTGCGGCCGCTCACCCACATGGAGTCGATCACCGGCTTCGGGCTGGGAAGCGATCTCGCCACCGCGACCGCGGTGCACGAGCCCGGCATCGGCGTCTGGGCGGCGGGCCGGGACCTGTACGACGCGCTGGCGAGCGTGTACCACCTCGAATACCTGGCGCAGACCAATTCGGTCGTCGCCGCCGACCGCGGCGTGCGCGGCATCGCGCGCGAAGACTCCGACAGGCTGTGGAGCCAGTTTCGCGGCCACCATCACTACCACGAGTTCTTCGACTCGCTCGATCCCGGACCGCGCAAGCACCCTTACGAGGCGTTTGCGAGGAAAAGCGGCGACCCGCTGAAGGCGGCCATCGCGTGGAGCTGCCGCGCGCTCTGGGAGCGCGGCACCCTGGTCGCGTTCCTCGAGCACATCAGCCACCGCGCCCCGGACGGCAAGCATTTCTATATGAGCGCGTCGAAGACCTTCCGCGACATCGGCGTGGAGGACATCTGCGTGCTCGACTATGAGGCGAACCACGTCGGCGGGCCGAAGCCGCCGGGCTTCAAGTGGTTCCATGCGCAGCTCCTGCGCGAGCGCAGGGACGCCATCGCTGTGGTGCACACCCACGACGTGCACGGCCGCGCCTATGCGCTCGCCGAGCGCAAGCCCGTGCCGAGCTATCGCGTCGGCCTCGAGATCGGCACCGGGCCGCTGCCGCGATACGGGCGCTGCGACCTGATCGTCGATCCGGAAGTACGCCGCGCGACCCTCGACGCGCTCGCCGACGGCCCGGTCGTGCACGAGGTCGGCCATGGCACGGACTTCGTCGCCGACACATTGGAGAAGGCGGCCGTAGATGCCATCCAGCGCGAGGCGTTCCTCGCGATGGACGCTCTCGCCCGCCGCTTCGGCGAGCCGCGGGCGCTGCCGCCGGCCGCTATCAAGGACATCCAGGCGCGCGAGCGAAGCGCCGAGGACTGGTGGTGGTTCTACGCCGCCGAAGTCAGCGCGCCGCGGCGCAGCGCCGCCGGCCTATAAAGAAAAACACCCCGGAGGATCGATGGAGAACATGCCGAAGGACCTGCAGAACGTCGCCCTGCCGCCCGACGAGCTCGAGCGCGCCGCCGCCATGGCGAAGCCCACCAACCAGAAGGTGCGCGCCGCCGCCGAGGCGCGCCTGCGCTTCGAGGACGAGCCCGCGGGTTACCTCGCCTTCCTAAAACAGAAATGAGCGCGCTGGATCTCACGCTCGCCGAGGCGGCCGACGGCCTCGCGCGCGGCGAGTTCACGAGCGTCGAGCTCACGCGCGCGGCGCTCGAGCGCGCGAAGGACCTCGGCCCGAGGCTGAACTGCATCGCCCGGCTCGACGCCGAAGACGCCCTCCAGCAGGCGGAAGCCGCGGACCGCGAGCGCAAGCAGGGCAGGCGCGGCCCGCTCCACGGCGTGCCGCTCGCGCACAAGGATCTCTTTTACCTGCGCGGCAAGACCGTCGCGTGCGGGTCGAAGATCCGGCGCGACTTCGTGCCGGACGCCACCGCCACCGTGCTCGCGCGCCTCGCCGGCGCGGGCGCCATCAACCTCGGCTCGCTGCACATGGCCGAGTTCGCTTTCAGCCCCACGGGCTACAACGAGCACTATGGCCACGCGCGCAATCCGTGGAACACGGCGCACGTCCCCGGCGGGTCCTCCAGCGGCTCCGGCGCCGCCGTCGCGGCGCGCATCGTTTATGGATCGCTCGGCACCGACACCGGCGGCTCGATCCGCCATCCGGCCGCCATGTGCGGCGTCACGGGCCTGAAGCCCACGGTTACGCGCGTGAGCCGCGCCGGCGCGATGCCGCTTTCCTTCTCGCTCGATTGCGTCGGTCCGCTCGCGCGCACGGCGCGCGACTGCGCGCGCATCATGGATGTCATTGCCGGTCCCGACGCCGCCGATCCCACCGCGTCGAGCGAGTCCGTGCCGCAGTACGAGGCGGCGCTCGACGGCAACGTGCGCGGATTGCGCATCGGCCTCGCGCGCGAGTACTACTACGATCCCGTGACGCCGGAGGTGGCGAAGAAGCTGGAGGACAGCCTCGCCGCGCTTCGCTCCCTCGGCGCAACGGTGGTCGAGGTGAAGGTGCCGGACATCGACCTCGTCAATACGCTGATGCACGTCCTGATGACCGTCGAGGCCGCCACGGTGCACCGCAAGTGGCTGCAGGCGCGGCGCAACGACTACTCGCTGCAGGTCAGGAGCCGCATCGAGCCGGGGCTTTTCTATCCGGCGACGCGCTACCTCGAGGCCCTCTCCATGCGCGCCGCCATCACCCGCGAGTTCGTCGACACGGCGATGAAAGGCGTCGACGTGCTGCACCTGCCGGCGATCCCGATTCCCACGCCGACCATCCAGGACTCGACCACCGGTCCCGACGTGATGCGCATCATCGGCACGCTCGGCCACTGCACGCGCGGCATCAACTACCTCGGCCTGCCGGCGATCAGCGTGCCGGCCGGATTCGA